>Ga0055584_100000433_pt1 | contig 39801 bp, 33 predicted proteins | sample OSDHelmetaG_FD_58716 | JGI IMG/M metagenome (GOLD analysis project Ga0055584, IMG submission 58716) | Pelagic marine sediment microbial communities from the LTER site Helgoland, North Sea, for post-phytoplankton bloom and carbon turnover... | ecosystem: Environmental > Aquatic > Marine >...
CCGGCTTCTCGATGGGCGCCTCGTCCATCGCGCTGTTCGCCCGCGTGGGCGGCGGCATCTACACCAAGGCCGCCGACGTCGGTGCCGACCTCGTCGGCAAGGTCGAGGCCGGCCTCCCCGAGGACGACCCGCGCAACCCCGCCGTCATCGCCGACAACGTCGGTGACAACGTCGGCGACGTCGCCGGCATGGGCGCCGACCTCTTCGAGTCCTTCGTCGGCGCCATCATCGGCGCCATGGTCCTGTCCCTGGGCTTCACGCAGGTGTCCGCCGACGGCCACATGGGCCCGGTCCTGCTGCCCCTGATGATCGCGGCCGGCGGCGTCGTCGCCTCCATCATCGGCACCTTCTTCGTCAAGACGAAGGAAGGCGGCAACCCGCAGCACGCCCTCGACTTCGGCGCGTTCGGCTCGGCCGGCGTCATGGCCGTCGCCACGTTCGGTCTCGCGACCTGGCTCTGGCCCGAAGGCGGCGCGACCGTCGGCGACCGCACCGTCACGGCCATGCAGGTCGGAGCGGCCACGGTCATCGGCCTCGGCGTGGGTGTGGCCATTGGCCTCATCACCAGCTTCTACTGCTCGATGGGCAAGCGCCCCGTCAACTCGATCGCCGAGCAGAGCAAGACCGGCCACGCGACGAACATCATCGCCGGCCTCGCCGTGGGCATGGAGTCCACCATGTGGCCCATCATCATGATCGCCATCGGCGTCGTGGCCAGCAACTCCGTCGCCGGCCTGTACGGCGTGGCCATCGCCGCCCTCGGCATGCTGTCCACCACGGGCATCCAGCTCGCGGTCGACGCCTACGGCCCCATCGCGGACAACGCCGGCGGCATCGCCGAGATGACCCACCAGGACCCCAAGGTCCGGGCGATCACCGACGAGCTCGACGCCGTCGGCAACACCACCGCCGCCATCGGCAAGGGCTTCGCCATCGGCTCGGCCGCCATGACCGCCCTCGCCCTCTTCGCCGCGTTCTCGCAGCAGGCCAAGATCACCTCCATCGACATCAGCGACCCGCTGGTCATGGCCGGTCTCTTCATCGGCGGCATGCTGCCGTTCATCTTCTCCGCGATGGCCATGCGCGCCGTCGGCGAAGCCGCCATGGAGATGATCGAAGAGGTCCGCCGCCAGTTCCGCGAGATCCCCGGCCTGCTGGAAGGCACCGGCAAGCCGGACTCGGCCAAGTGCGTCGACATCTCGACCGCCGCGGCCATCTCCCGCATGAAGGTCCCCGGCGGCATGGCGATCATCACCCCCGTGGTGGTCGGCTTCGCGTTTGGTCCCTCGATGCTCGGCGGCCTCCTGGCCGGCGTGACGGTCTCGGGCGTGTGCATGGCGATCTTCATGTCCAACGCCGGTGGCGCCTGGGACAACGCCAAGAAGTCGTTCGAAGGCGGCGGGTTCACGATGTCCGACGGCACGGTCGTGCAGAAGGGCACGGAGACCCACGCGGCCGCCGTCACCGGCGACACCGTCGGCGACCCCTTCAAGGACACGGCCGGCCCGGCCCTGAACATCCTGGTGAAGCTGATGAGCGTCGTTGCGCTCGTCATCGCCCCGCTCATCGCGGCGGGCACCTACACGCCGTTCCTCAGCTTCTAAGAAGCAGGTAACCGGCTGCGGCTTCGGCCGCAGGATGAAGAGTCCGTACATGGCCCGGCGCTTTCGCAAGCGCCGGGCCATGTCGTTCCGGACTCCGCAAACTACGCTGCGGACTGCCTCCAGACGCCGCGTCGACCTCCCGGAAGCGTCCGGCGGTGTCCAGAACCGTCCGGCCCCGCCGCACACCGCCGCACAGTCCCGGACACCGGAGGCTGGCTCGGGGACGGACCCGGCCGGCCCAGCTACCCTCCGGCCGTGATCGACCTCTTCAGCCAGCTCACCCGAATCGTCACCGACGGCGGCACCGTCGCGCTGTGCACCGTGGTGCACGCGGCGGGCAGTTCACCCCAGAAGGCCGGCAGCAAGATGCTGGTGCTCCCGGGGGGCGAGCTGCGGGGCACGATCGGCGGCGGGGCCATCGAAGCCGCCGTGATCGAGCAGGCCCACGAGGTCCTCCTAGAGGGCCGCGCGCGGCTGTTCAAGGCCCACCTGACCCGGGACCTGGCCATGTGCTGCGGCGGTCGGATGGAGATCTTCATCGAGCCCGTCGGCAGCAAGCCGTGGCTCATCGTCTTCGGCGGCGGCCACATCGGGGAGGCCCTCGTCCAGGTCGCGGGGATCGCAGGCTTCCGGGTCCACCTGGTCGACGGTCGCGACGGCTTCGCCGACCCCAGGCGCCACCCCACGGCCCACGAGATCACGGCCGACGACCCGCTCGCCGCCCTCCCCTCCCTGCCCTGGGGACCGGCGACGTCGGCCGTCATCGTCACCCACGACCACCGCCTCGACGAAGACCTGCTGCGGGCGTGCCTGGACCAGCCCTGGGCCTACCTGGGCATGATCGGCAGCCGGGCGAAGGTCGAGCGCTTCCGCAAGCGGTTGCTGGCCCGGGGCGTGGACGAAGCGCGGCTGGCCCAGGTGCGGGCGCCCGTCGGCCTCGCCCTCAACGCCCGCGAGCCAGGTGAGATCGCGGTGTCCATCGTCGCCGAGCTGGTGGCGGAGCGGCACGGCGCCGAGGCCGCCCCGCCCATGAGCGTGCTGTCACGCTAGTGGTCTGACCAGGTAAGGCGACCGAGACGAAACTTGATCAGGCCTCTAGCGCTTGAGGACGGCGTCCACCGTCTCCAGCATCGCGTCGAGGTCCAGCGGCTTCTCCAGGCACCCGTCGAAGGCGGCCTCGAGCTTCTTGCGCGTGGCCGAGTCGGTCCAGCCCGTCACCGCCACCACGGCCATCTTCTTGCCGCCGTGGGCGCGCAACTGAGGCAACGCCTCGAAGGGGTCGAGCCCCGGCAGGCGGGCGTCCAGAAGCACGGCGTCGGGTCGGAAGGTCGCCACCAGGAGGCCCGCCGCGAGGCCCGTCCCGGCTTGCTCGACCTCGCAGCCCCGGCCCTGCTCCAGCATCGTCACCACGAGGTCGCGCACGTCGGCCTGGGCGTCGACGACCAGCACCCGCGGCTTGTCGCCGTGGCGCCCCAGCAGTTCCTGATCCAGGGGCATCTTGTACTCGCGGGCAAACGCGGCGAGGTCGCCTTCGGCGATGCGTCGGTGCCCGCCGGGCGTCCGGTGCGACTTCAACGTGCCCTTGTTGGCCCAGTTCACGACGGTGGCCGGCGCGACGCCCAGCAGCTTGCTGACGGCGACGGTCGAATACAGGCGGGGGGATGGCTTGGCCAAGGTGCCCTGAGTCTACCGACTCGGGCGGCGCAGGGCCCGGTGGCTACGTCGGCGGGCGCGGGCGGGGTCCTCGCTCGGAGCTCCGCCGCTCGGGGTCATCGAGGCAGGACAAGAGGCGCTCCCCGTCCACGGCGTCGTCGTCGCCCCCCTCCCACGAGGTCCACGTGAACAGCAGCGCGGCGTCGGCCAGCCGGCTGCCGCCGTCGACCGCCTCGGCGAGGCCCCGGGCGAGGCGCTCGGGCACGTGGGGCGGGGCGCCGGGCAGCTGCACCAACAGCTCGGCGGGGCTCCCGCTGCCCATCATGTCCGCCGAGCGGGTTCGGGGGCCCAGCCAGCGCGCGACGCCCTCAAGGTCCAGGGTGCCCGACTCGGCCCGCACCCGGAGCAGCGACAGGGGAAGCCAGGAGTCCGGGGCGCGCGCCATGACCCGCTCCAGCCGGTCAACGAACGCATCCCGCGGCAGCAGCGCGCCGGCCCGGCCCCCGAGGGCCTGGGAGACCGTCGCCAGCAGGGCGTCGACGCCAGCCATCCCGGAGACGAAGTGCCGTCCGGCCGCCGCGGGCACTCGCCCGACGTCCCCGCGCACCACCTGAGGCACGCCCCGGAGCTCCAGATCGGCGTCCAGCTCGTCCAGCAACTGCTCGCCCGCCTCGCCCTGATCGGCGCCCTCGCCCAGCACGACGGCGTCGTACGTGGTCGCCTGAAGCCGCCCGAACGCAGCCGAGGGGGTCCCCTCGGCGTCGGCCTCGAACCGGCGCGACAGCGCTTCGTGCTCGGCGGTGCGTCGGGCTTCGTCGGGCTGCAGCAGGAGAATCCGCGCGCGCCCCCGCCGGCCTGCGGCCTCCCCCCCCGGCAACGCTGGCAGCGTCACGACGAACCGGTCGCCCCGCATGGGCATGGGCTCCACCGTGAAGCGGCCCCCGTGGTAGCGCGCTACCTGCCGGCACCAGCCCAGGGACTGCGGGCGCTCGATGTCCTCCTGGCTCGTCATCATCAGGCCGGTGACGGTCGTGACCTGCATGGAGCGGCCATCGTGCTCGACCCGCAGCACCAGGTCGCTGTTGGACGTCGACCGGCCCAACCGGCAGACGATCTGTCCCCCGCCCGTGATCGCTTCGGCGGCCCGGTGGACCAACGCGCCAATCAGCGGTCGCAGCTGGTCGGCTTCCCCGAACACCAGCGTGGGCGAGGTATCGACCCGCACGTCGACGGCGACGCCCAGGGAGTCCGCGAGGCGCTCGCCCTCAGCCAGCAGCAAGGCCCCGAAGTCGAGGTCTTCTCGGCGCTGGGCCTCTTCTTCGGCCTCGGCGACGCCCCCCAGGAGCTCGTCCAGGATCCCCCGCATGCGCTCGCCCTGCCGGAGGATCGCCTCGGCCGCGAGGACCTGGCGGTCGCTGGTTTCGCCCAGCAAGCCACGCTGGAGGAGCTGCGCCTGGCCTTTGACGACGGACAGGGGCCCGCCCAGCTCCTCGGTGCAGACCCGACAGAAGTCGGCCTTGTGCCGAGACAGCCGCTGCAAGCGGCGGTTGGCCTCCTGCAGTTCCTGGAAACGCCCGAGGAACGCCCGCTCCAGCTCCGACTCACGCTGCTGGCGCCGGCGCAGCCAGCTCCAGCGACCGGCCGCCACGCTCAAGGCCGCCGCGATGTGCCCCAGCTCGCCCGCTCGCTCCCCGTCGCCGGGGCCCCGGGTTCGAAGCCACCCGACCTGACCTTCGGGCCCCAGCGGCAGGCGGGCCTCGCCGGGCTCGGGCTCCCCCAGCTCTCCGCGCGACGCGAAGCCGGCGTCCGCTCCCCGCCGAGCCACGGTCACCAGCCGTCCAGCGCCGGGGTCTCGCAGGAGCAGGGTCCACGCCAGCACCGGGGGCGCCAACTGCGACAGCACGCGCCCCAGCTCGGCCTCGAGGGACTCGAGGCGCAGGCCGTCGTCCTCGGTGCCCAGCTGAAGCAGGGCCCGGCCGGCCCCGGCGAGCCACGCCGAGCGAACGCCCGCGGCCAGGCGCGCCAGCGAGTCCGCGCTGAGATCGGGAACGGAGCCGGCCTCGCCGGCCAACGGGGGGCCGATGGACCAGACAGTCGCCGCCACCCCGGGCTCGGGGGCCGCCCCCCCGGCTCGATCCAAGACGAAGACCCCGCCGGCCACCGCGTCGGCGGCGATCCAGGCGAGGCCTGCGTGTTCGAGTGCGGCTCCGAGGGCGGCGCGCCGGTCGTCGTCCGGCGTGACTACGCCGACCACGCCCGGTGCCGGGGGAGCGGAGTCCGTCAGTTGATGAAGAACCGGACGCGCGTCTCGCCGAGCTGGACGAGCTCCCCGCCCAGCAGACGCTGGCGGGTCACAAGCTTGCCTTCGACGAGCGTGCCGTTGCTGGACTTGTTGTCCTCGACGATGAACTCATCGCCGCGGCGGAAGATCCGGCAATGGTACCGCGAGATCTTCCCGTCGTTCTTGATCTGGATGTCGTTGTTGCGGCCGCGGCCGAGGCTCATGACGTCGCCCGTGAACGGGTAGACGACCTCTTCGGCGTCGGGCGCGGTGACGGCGAGCCGCGGGCCCTTGCCCGGCGGCGGAGGCGCGATGGACTCCTTGGCCCCGAACTCGGCGGTGCTGTGAACCGGCGGGGCATCCCCAGCCAGCTCCGGCTTCGCCTGGATGACCCCGGTGGCCATCATGTCGTCCGCGGACGGCTCCTTGGCGGCCGGCTCGGCCTCGGCGCTGGCGTCGGCGTCGGCCGACGCATCGTCGGAGGCTTCGGCGGGCGCGTCGGCTGCCGGCTTCTCGACGTCCCACTCTTCGCCGCCACCGGCGGCGTAGGCCGCGTCGCCCAGCTCGTCGGGGCCCGGCGCATCGCCATCGGCGGTGGCATCGGGCGCCGCAGCCGCAGCTTCCGGCGCAGCCTCGGAGGCGGCTTCGGGGGCAGCTTCGGGCTCAGGCTCCGGAGCCGCCTCAGGCTCGGGCTCGGGCTCAGGTGCCGGCGGCAGAGGAACGCCCCGCAGCTGGCCGACCTGGTGCTGGACGGCACCGACCTCCGACAAGATCGCGTCGATGGCCGCGATCCCGTCGCGGGTCGACTCCAGCTCGGCGGGATCGAGTTCCGCGCGGGCCTCGGCCGCCTTCTCCTGGAACTCGTCCTCGGTGAGCTCGCCGATGACGTGGCGCAGCTTGAACTCGTCGACCTTCACGGCGACGCTCGCTTCGGCGTCCGCGAGGCCTGAGGCCTTCTCCGCCAGCGTCGCACGCTCCTCGGAGGCGCCTTCGGCAGCCTCCCGAAGCGGCGGCAGCAGATCGTCGTACTGCTTGAGGTAGTCGTCGATGACCTTTTGGACGACTTCGCCCGGGAATTCTCCGGCGTGCTCCTTGGCGCCCGAAACGAACGCCGCCAACTGCTGAGCCAGCGTCAGATTCTCCTGGAGCGGCTCCAGGGAGAACGACGTGGGCTTGCGGTTGTTGTTGGAATTCTTCTTGCGCGCCATCCGGTACTCCAGAGCCCGAGCGGTGTGCTCGTCAGGCCCGTTCGCGTGGGCTCACTCCCCGGCCCCGGGGCTCGCGTAGCCGCGGCAGATTTTGCTGCCCCGGCAGAGGCACTGTCAAGGAACGCCCCCCGAGCGCCCCCCCGCCGACGACTCGGTTTCGGGCCTCGGTTCGACCGCCACCTCGACCGGCCGACGCCCCGCCTGGAAGGCATGGATCGCCGCCCCGATCTCCGTGGTTACAGCAAAGCCGTAGAACATCCCCCCCAGGACCCTCCGTTCCGTCTCGGACTGGCGGCTGGGGGCGTACAGCGACAGCGTTCCGGCCGCCACAAAGAAGCTCGTAAGCCCCAGAAACATAAAGCCCATCTCCCGCTCGGACTCCTGGATCCACTGCCCGAGGCCCGGGATCACGAAGCTCAGGGCGACGCCCGCGTGTGAGCGCCAGGTCGGCTTGAGCACCGTCCGGGCCGCGAGGCCGTCCTGCAACGGCAGCGCCGGGCTCAAATCGCCGGTGTCCAGGCGCTGCAGCGCCCCGAGGGGGGTCACGGCGTCGATGAGGCTCAACTCGACCCGAAACGCCTTGCCCGGGAGCACGAGCAGGATCTCCCCGCCGTCCACCCAGTTCCGCACGCCGCCGAACGCGCCCTCGACGAAGCCCCCCCGGTCCAGGTGCAGCCGCACCGGCGCGAGGTAGCCCAGGCCGCCCCACTCCGCGGCGTCCCGGGTGTCGTCGCCGCGCTGCCCATCGCCGGGCAGCCAGGGCCCCAGGGCGGCGGCGTCCTCGGGCGCCTCTTCGGCCGCGGCGGCTGCCGTCACCAGCAACAGCGCCGCCAGCGCCGCGATCACAGGCGTGTCTCGAGGTTCTCGAATCGGGCGTACTCCCCGCGCCAGGCGAGCTTGCAGTCACCGACCGCGCCGTTTCGCTGCTTGCGGATGAGCACCTCGCCGATGCCCTGGGTCTCAGGGTTGCCCGGGTTGTAGTACTCGTCCCGGTACAGGAACGCGATGATGTCGGCGTCCTGCTCGATGGCGCCGGACTCGCGGAGGTCGCTCATCATGGGCCGCTTGTCCGCCCGGGACTCCACCGATCGGTTGAGCTGGGACAGGGCGATGACGGGCACCTGCAGCTCCTTCGCGAGCCCCTTGAGCCCCCGCGAGATCGACGAGATCTCCTGCTCGCGGGACAGCGACTTGTCGTCGGACTGCATCAACTGCAGGTAGTCGACCGCCACGAGGTCCAGTCCGACCCGGCTGTTGGCCAGGCGGCGGCACTTCGCGCGCATCTCGGGAACCGTGATGGCCGGGGTGTCGTCGATGTACATCTTGGCGTTGCACAGCCGCTCGGTGGCCTGCAGCAGAGGGCCCCAGTCGTCGTTGCGCAGCGTGCCCGTGCGGAGGCGGTCGCCGGGGACCCGCGACTCGGAGCCGAGCATTCGTGTGACGAGCTGCTCCTTGCCCATCTCCAGCGAGAAGAACGCGGTGCTCGCCTGCTCCCGCAGAGATGCGTGGGTCAGGAGGTTGAGGGTGAACGCGGTCTTCCCCATGGACGGGCGGGCGGCGACGATGATCAGGTCGGTCTTGTGGAGCCCCGCCGTCATCTTGTCGAGATCGCGGAAGCCGCTGGCGATGCCGGTCACCGTGCTCGGCGACTCGGCCCGCTGCCGAAGCATGTCGTAGACGCCCTCGGCGATGGACGAGACGGGCACCAGGTCGTTCTGCGCGTTGCCCTCGCGCAGCTTCATCAGCGCGTCTTCGGCGATGGACAGGTGCGCGACGGCGACGTCGTCTTCCTCGAAGACGCGGTTGCCGACCTGGCTCAAGGCGTCGAGGAGGCCGCGCTTGAGCGCGAGGTCCCGGACGACGTCGATGTAGTGGGTCAGGTTCGTGAGGCTGGGCACCGCACCCTGCAAGCTGGACAGGTAGTTGTACCCACCGACGAGCTGCAGCTTGTTGGTCTGGTCCAGGCGGCTCGACGCGGTCACGACGTCCACTTCGACGTCGTCGCGGGCCAGCTCCTGGAAGCACTCGTAGATCGCGCGGTGCGCCGGGTCCGCGAACGCGTCGGCGCCGATGCCCGCCTGCTGAACCTGATCCAGGCTGTCGGGGCTCAGCAGGATCGCGCCCAGGATCGCCCGCTCGGCGGTGGGATCGGCGGGCGGCACCCGCGGCGCGGACAGGTTGGACACGCGGCTCTCCAGATCAGCGTCGGGGGGGGACCCCACGGCGCCGCGATCATGCCTCGCCCGGAGCGAGCCCGGGGAGCTTCGTTCCGGGGCCACGACACCGCCGCCACTGCGCTGCCGGCCCCGCTGCAGCGGTGACCCAACAGCACACGCGACCGGAGCCCCTACGGCCCGGTCGAAGCGGCGAAGCGCGTCGCGGGGCGACCGGACGAACCGGCGCCCCGCGACGAGCGGATCAGGCCTCGGCGACCTCGGCCGAAGCCGAAGCGGCCTCCGCAGCGGCGCGCGAGATCAGCTCCATGCTGGCCGCGTCGGGCTCGACCGACACGACGAGCTTCGCGACCACGCCCTGACCGAGCTTGACCTCGACGTCGTAGTCGCCCAGCGCCTTGAGCGGATCGTTGAGCGCAATCTGACGGCGCTCAACCACAACCCCACGCTCGCCCAGCAGGCTCGCGATCTCGGACGTGGTGACCGAACCGAACAGCTTGCCCTCGGGACCGCACGACTTCGTCACGACCACACGACCCACGTCGGTGATGGTCTTGGCGAAGCCCTCGGCCTCCGTCGCAAGCTTGCTGCGGCGGCGCTCCATCGTCTTGCGGCTGTGCTCCAGCGCCTTGACGTTGCGCTCGTCGGCGCGGATGGCCAGCGACCGGGGGAACAGGAAGTTGCGCGCGAAGCCGGGCTTCACCGACACGAGATCCCCGGCGTTGCCCAGGTTCTCGACCTCTTCACGAAGGATGACCTTCATCGTCTCACTCCTCGCTCGTCTTTTTGCTGAACCGCCGCAGGTTGAACCAGGCGTCGGACAGACCGAGCAACACAAACAGAACCGTAGTTCCGACGTTCATCATCAGGACGACCTGGGCGGCCAGTCCCACCATTCGCGCGATGGGCCCAAGCCCGGCGCGAAAGAAGTACCAGTTCACCACCGCCACCCCTTGAAGCCAGTACAACGCGCCGAGCAGGACCAGCCCATTCAGCGCCCCGACCTTGAGGGGCTCCACCGGGGGGAAAAAGGCCCCGATGGGTTCGACCTGGAGCACCAGACCCGCCATGCACCCGATCAACAGGTACAGGGCCATGTCGGGCATCCGCCAGGCCGTCAAGTCGTCGTCGACTCCTCTGCTGGCGACGAACCAGCGGCTGTAGACCAGATTCAGCCACAACCACAAGACCGCCGCCGAACACACGAGCGAGGGGAACGCGAGGATCCCGATTGCTCGTCTGCTCTCCCTCGCTGCATCCAAAGCTGCAACGAGGGGCAACAATTCCGGGTTCCGCTCCGCACCGCCCGCCCAGAAGGCGCGCTGCACATCGAGGAGCCCGACTACGACCTGGTCGGCTAGGCCCACCAGGCCGCTGGCGCTGAACAGTTCCACCGTCAGCGCCAGGCCCCCGAGCACCATCAGGTACCCCAGGACCGAAAGCGTCAGCGCACCGCTGCCATTGCGCGTGTGCTCCACGGACCAGGCCAGGAGCAACGCTGGCAGCGCCGCGAGTCCCAGGTACCCCAGGCCGGCCACAAAGAGGCCGTGCCCTGCGATGCCGGGAATGGTCCCCCCGCCTGCTCCGAGGAACGCGGTCACCGTGACCACGGCCCCGAACCCCACACCGGACGCTTGTCGTCCGACGTCCCCGCCGTACCGGAGCCCTCCGATGAGGAGCGGCACCGGCGCCAGGGCCAGGAGCTGGCTGGGCATCAGCAACAAGACCGCCGACAAAGCGCCGGTCACTGCCGCTGGCCCCCAGCCGGGAGGCGACGAAACCTCAGTCGGCTCAGGCGCCGGCACTGGCCTCGCTGGCCTCGCCTTCCGAGTCCGTGGCCTTCAGCGCGAGCTCCGCCGCGACTTCCGCCGAGCGGCTCTCGACGTCGACCCGGTCCTGCAGCTTCACCGTGAGGAAGCGCAGGGTCGTGTCGTCGATGCGCAGAATGCGCTCGAGCTCAGCCACCGTCGTCGGATCCGTCAGGAAGTGGATCCGGGTGAAGTGGCCCTTGTTGAACTTCTGGATCTCGTAGGCCAGCTTGCGCTTGCCCCACGAGTCGACCTGCAGGATCGAACCACCGGCGTCGGTGATGATCTTGCCGGTGCGCTCCACCAGCTTCTCGGTCTCTTCGTCAGCCACGTCGGGCCGGATCACGTAGATCAGCTCGTATTCCCTTGCGAACATCGCACTCTCCTCGCGGCGGGCCTTGGCCAGGCCGCGTGTCCCCCGTCAACAGACGGGGGCTTCACCGTTCCATCGATTCATGGCCTCGGTCGCCCCATCTCGGACCACCGACTCCACCGCATCCGCGGCTCGGTCGACGACCCAGGGCAGGTCCTTGACCTGCGCCGGCTTCCACCGAGCCAGCACCCAGTCCGCCGGATCCATCCGGCCTTCCGGGCGGCCGATGCCCACGCGAACGCGGACGTATTCGGCCTTGTTGCCCAACTTGCTTCCGATGTCCCGGAGGCCGTTGTGACCTCCGTGTCCACCGCCCAGTTTCACCTTCACGACTCCGAACGCCAGGTCGAGCTCGTCGTGGATGACCACCACTTGCTCGGCGGGGACCTTGAAGTACCCCGCCATCGGCCCGACGCAGTCGCCGCTCCGGTTCATCCAGGTCTGCGGCTGGGCGAGCCAGACCGGTTTCAGGGCCAACTGCCCTTTGCCGATCCGCGCGTTGAACCGCTTCTCTTTCAAATCCACACCTGCCCGCGAGGCCAGGGCTGTCACCACGTCAAAACCGACGTTGTGCCGGGTCCGCTCGTAGCGCGTACCCGGGTTGCCCAGACCGACGACCAGGTGCATCGAATCGCTTAGGCCTTGACGCGGCCGCGAACCAGCTGGGCCAAGGTCGCGTCGTGCCGGAAGGCCGCCGTCACGCCGTCGGGCATGGGGACCTCGCTCAGCATGATCTTGCCGCCGATTTCCAGCGGCGTGATGTCCACCTCGAGGTGGGACGGGATGTCCTGCGGCAAGCAGACGATCTTCATCGTCCGCAGGGGCTGCTGCAGCACGCCACCCAGCTCCTGGCCGGCGGACTTGCCGACCGTCGTCACGGGCACGACGACCTGGACCGGCGTGGCGCTGGACACCGTCTGAAAGTCGGCGTGCAGGATCGCGCCGCTGACCGGGTGCTTTTGCAGGTCCCGGAGCAGGGCCAGCTCGATGTCCGCGCCGCCGTCGACGACGATCGTCACCGGCTGGTTGAACCCCAGGGGGCTCTTGCGGAGCAGGCGGAACTGCTTCGGGTCGAGGGACAGCGCCGTAGCGGCATCGCCATTGCCGTAGGCGATGGCCGGCGTCAGGCCCGTGGCGCGGAGCTTGCGCGCCACACCCTTGCCAGTCGCCGATCGGGCCTCGGCCTGAATCGTGTGAGCTTCCATCTCGTCCTCCGTGCGGCCAAATCAGCCGCGTCGACGACAGCCCCCTGCTCGGTGGGGGGCCGTCCAGAAATCAAGCCGCAGTGCGGCGTCTGTCTATTCCTCGGGCAGCTCGAACAAGCTGCTGACCGAGTCGCCCGTGTGGATGCGCCGAATGGCCTCGCCGAGCAGGTTGCTCACCGAGACGACCTCGATGCGCTTGCTCGCCGCGGCGTCGGGCCGCAACGGAATGCTGTTGGACACGATCAACTGCTCCAGGACGGAGTTGTCGATCCGCTCGACCGCCGGGGGGCTGAGCACCGGGTGGGTGGCCACCGCGGTGACCGCCGTCGCGCCGGCGTCGCGCAGGGCCGTCGCGGCCCGGGTCAGGGTGCCGGCCGTGTCGACCATGTCGTCGACGATGACCGCCAGCTTGCCCGCGACGTCGCCGATGATGTGCATCTCAGCGACTTCGTTGGGGCGATCGCGGCGCTTGTCGATGACCGCCAGGGGGGCGCCCATGTCCTTGGCGAACGCGCGGGCCCGGCCCACGCCGCCGGCGTCGGGCGAGACGATGACCGTGTCGCGGCCCATCGTCACCCGCCGCACGTGCTCGATGAGCGCGGGAGTCGAGTACAGGTTGTCGACGGGGATGTTGAAGAACCCCTGGATCTGCCCGGCGTGCAGGTCCATCGACAGGATGCGGTCGGCGCCGGCGGTCTGCAGGAGGTCTGCGACCAGCTTGGCGCTGATGGGCGTGCGACCGGACACCTTGCGGTCCTGGCGGCCGTAGCCGAAGTAAGGCAGCACGACGGTGACGCGGTCCGCCGAGGCGCGCTTGACCGCGTCCATCAGCACCAGCAGCTCCATGAGGTGCTCGTTGACGGGCGTGCACGTCGACTGCACCAGGAACACGTCCCGGCCCCGGATGTTGTCGAGGATCTCGGCGTAGACCTCGCCGTCGGCGAAGCGTCGCAGCACGCGGCGGCCCAGCTCGACGTCGAGGTGGGCGGCGACGGCGCGGGCGAACTCCGGATTGGAGTTGCCCGCAATGACTTTGAGCGGACCGTACTGCATGTGCCCATCCGAACTGGGACCCGGTTTCCCGGGGGCCCGGGAAACCATTGCCCCGGACCTAATCAGAGTGGAGGGCGGCTTCTACACGCCGTCTTCAGCGTGGTCAAGAGCCGTTCGCGGCGGGAGAGAGAATGGTTGGGGCACCAGGATTCGAACCTGGGTAGCCGGCTTCAAAGGCCGGAGTCTTGCCGCTAGACGATGCCCCAGCGGCCGCGAGCGTAAGCCCAGGAGGCCACCGGGCTCAACCCCGATGACTGCGGATCACGCAACGGGTGCCCCGCCGGTCGCCGCCGCGGCCCTCCTGTTCTAGCCTCAACCGGTGCAAGGCCCTTCCCTTTCGCTGCTGCCGATCCTGGTTGCCCTGCTGGCCACCGCCGCCCACGCGGGCCCCCCGCCGGCCCGGCAACTGCGGGCGCTGGACGCCCTCGTCGACGAGATCGCCGCCACCGAGTTCTCGGGCTCCACCGACACCGACCGGCGCCTGGCCATGTCGCTCCTGGGCAGCGTGCACGCGGTGGACGCGAAAGTGGACGCCTGGGATGCTCCCGCGCCTGGGCGCGCGAGGCTGCGCGCCGTCGCCGCCCGGGTCGCGTTCGCGGAGGTGCTGCTCGCGGTCCCCTGCCCCACGGCGTTCAGCGAGCCCGTGTGCCGCATCTACCAGCGGTCCCTCGCCGAGTACGCCGAGCCCATGGCCGCCCAGGCGGCGGCAACCGCCGCGGAGCTGGGCGAAGACCTGCGCAAGCCCGAGCGGAAGCGGCTGACGTCCTTGAGCGAGCGTGCGTCGTCGGCCTCGGCGACCGCGGCGGCCCGCCTCGGACGCTGACGTCAGGCCGACGGCTTCAGCGTCTTGGGCGCTCCGTGGCGCAGGACCTTCACTGCGTCCTCGATGCCGCGCACCGTCAGCGGGTGCATGGGAAACAGCCGCCGGATCGTCGTGATCGTCTCGTGGTTCCAGTAGCGCTCGGGCTCGGGGTTGAGCCACACGACGTCGTCGAAGTGGCGCCGGAAGTGCTCCAGCCACTGCAACCCGGAGCGCGCGTTGCGGTCCCACAGGGCCAGCGCCCCGCCCGTCGCCGTCAGCTCCCACGGCGCCATGCAGGCGTCGCCGACGAACACGACCTTGCAGTGCTCGGGGTGCTTGCGGAACAGCTCCGGCGTCGCCACCGACTCGGCCCGCTCGATGGACGTCCACACCCGGCCGTAGGGCACGTTGTGGAAGAAGTAGGGGTCGAAGCTCTTCCAGTGCCCCAGCTCCGAGGCCGCCGTGAAGAGCCGATCCACCAGCCGCGCATACGGCGACATGGAACCGCCGGCGTCCATGAGCAGCAGGAGGCGGATCCGGTTCTTCCGCTCCTTCTCGAACACCAGGTTGATCTCCCCGGCGTCCTGACACGTGCGGTCGATGGTCTTGGGGAGCGACAGCTCCTCGCGGCCCTCGTTGCCCAGGTCCCGCAGCGCCCGCAGCGCCACCTTGAACTGGCGCACGTCGAGCGTGACGTCGTCGCGGAAGTCGCGGTAGCGGCGCTCGGCCGCGACCTGGACGGCCGTCCGACCTCCGCCTTTGCCGCCGACGCGCATGCCGCGGGGGTTCTGGCCGCCGTGTCCGTACATGGACCGACCGCCCGTGCCGACCCAGCGGTTGCCCCCGTCGTGCCGCTCGGTCTGCTCGTTCATCGTCTCTTCGAACTTGCGCAGCAGCTCTTCGAGGGACTCGGCGCCGAGCGCTTCGGCCAGGCCCTCGGCGTCCTTCATGGGGACCGGGTCTTCGAGCCACTTCAGCAGCGCCTCTTTGAGCTCCGGCAGGTTCGCGTCGCCAAAGGTGTCGATGAAGGCGAGGTCGTAGGCGTCGAACTGGGTCTCGCTGTGCACGAGCAGTGCGCGACCGAGGCCGTACAAGGCGTCGACGCCGTCGATGAGGCCCTTCCCCAGCGCCTCGTGCAGGGCCAGCCACTCGCTGGTGCCCACGGGGACGCCGCGCGCGCGAAGGGAGTAGAGCCAGCGGACGAACATCGACTCAGCTCCAGGACACGCGCTGCTTCGCCAGGTCCAGGTCCCGCTCCTGCTTGATCAGCGTGCCCAGGAACGGGATGGCCTGGGCCACCTGCGAGGCGGGCACCCCACCGGCGATCAGCACGAACAGCCAGTCGATGAGCTCCGACGTCGAGGGCTTCTTGCGCAACCCCGAGATCCCGCGCAACTCGTAGAACTTCACGATGGCGGCTTCGATGAGGGCGTCCTTCACGTCGGGGTGGTGGACCTTGACGATCCGCTCCATGAGCTCCCGCTCGGGGAAGTCGATGTAGTGGAAGACGCAGCGGCGCAAGAACGCGTCGGGCAGCTCCTTCTCCGCGTTGGAGCTGATGATCACGATGGGGCGGTGCTTCGCGACGACGTCCCGCTCCAGCTCGGGGATGTGGAACGCCATCCGGTCCAGCTCGTGCAGCAGGTCGTTGGGGAACTCGAGGTCCGCCTTGTCGATCTCGTCGATGAGCAGGACGGCCTGCTGATCCGCCTCCAAGGCCCGGCCCAGCACGCCGAGCTTGATGTACTGCGCGATGTCTCGGACGTCGCCGCCCCCGAAGCGCGAGTCGTTGAGCCGAGCCACGACGTCGTAGTGGTAGAGCCCGTCCTGGGCCTTGGTGGTCGACTTCACGTGCCAGGTCAGCAGCTCCTTGCCCAAGGCCTTCGCCACGGAGTGCGCAAGGAGCGTCTTGCCCGTGCCGGGCTCGCCCTTGATCAACAGCGGCCGGCCCAGCGCCACGGCGGCGTTGACGTCGCGGGACAGCGCGTCGTTGGAGATGTAGTCGTCGGTGCCGGAGAAGAGGTCGAAACTCATGCCCGGCAGGGTAGAGCCTCAGAGGCCCGGTGCAACAGCCCGCTCGGTTACTGGCACTCGTCGCACTCCACGCTGCCCGGGTCGCCGTCGATGAGGTCGCCGACCCAGTCGACGAGCCGGACCCCGTCGGATTCCACGGTGTAGAAGCCGTCGCGCAGGACGATGCAGTGCTCTTCGCCCGGCGCGACGAAGCTGTGGAAGTTGGGCGACGCCGCCTCGATGGTGGCGATGGACTCCTGCATTCGCTCGGTCCACAGGGCCTCGTCGCCGCCGCCCATGAACTGGAAGTAGTCGACCTGCGTGCCGTCGGCCCAGGTGTTGTATTGCGCCATGCGCGCCGTGGGGTTGGCGTCGGCGATGCCCACGTACAGATCCGCCAGCTCCTTGCCCTGCAGGTCTTCGGTCGCCGGGTCGAGGCTGGGGATCCAGCTGGGGAACGCCGGCTCGGCGTTCCAGGTCGGGAAGCTGTCGGCGAAGAACTGGTCGGTGATGACGCCGGCGCCGCTGTCGCCGAACTGGATGACGTCGGCTTCGGGGTATTGGCGCATCAAGTCCGCGGACCACAGCGCCGAGCCGTAGCTGCCGGCGCTGCAGCCGGTCACGAAGATCTGCTCAGGAGCCGAGAACCACGAGTAGACCTGGTCCAACACCGCCCGGGCGTTGACGGCGCCGACGTGGTCGAGGGCGAAGTCGTTGGAGTCGTTGCCGTACCGGGTGCGGTTGTCGCCCCAGTGGATGTCGCCGGTGCAGTACGGGACGATGACGTGGAACCAGTCGGCGAACGGGTTGTCGTCTCGGGTCTCGTCGTAGATGCCGATCTTGACGTCGTCTTCGATGGCCGTGCGGATGTTGTCGACGGAGTCTTCGAAGATCTGGCCGGGCCCGATGGCGCACGTGATGTCGTCCCAGCAGGCGCCGCCGCCCCAGAAGTCCACGACGACCTTGTTCACCGTGCCCGGCCGAACCCACCACGCGAATTCGGTGCCGTAGGAGCAGCCGGTCAGGCCGCCCGGCAGCTGTTCGTTCCAGCCGTCGTCGAGTTCGGGGACCGTGGGCTCGCCGGGAGCCGCTCCGCAAGCGACGAGCAGGGGCAGGACGATCAGGCAGCGGCGCATGGGGCACTCCACGGCGGCCCCCTCAGGCCGACCGGGCCCAGGATGCCAGCCCACGGCGCCCGTTGCGACTACTGCAGGCTGCAGTCGTCGTCGCCCTCCTGGGCGGGGACGAGCCAGCTGTCCTCGTAGCGGTTGGACTCCCAGCCCGCTGCGTCTTCCATCCAGACCTCGTACTCCACGGTCGCGCCGCGCACCCACCGGTTGCACAGGCGCACGCTCAGCACGCCGCCGGCCCCCAGGTCGCCCTCGACGCGGCCGTTGGACGGCGTACCGCCTACGATCAGGAAGAAGGGCGGGTTGTTCAGGTCGGCGTCGGAGTCGGCCACCGTGATGTTGAAGTTCGCGGGGAAGACGCCCGGGTCGTTGACGTCCTCGCAGTCCCCGTTGGCCGGGATCTCGCACGGATCGACCAACGTGATGACCGGGGCCTCGCCTTCGGGTGTGTCGTCGTCGTCGGAGCTGTCGTCGTCGTCGCCGTCGCAGGCGACCAGCGGCAGAGAGGCGCAAGCCAGGGAAGCAGCAAGGAGCAGGCGGAACCAGCGATCGGACATGGGATCTCCGTGGGGTCGGCGGGGAGTGCCCGGAGGGGGATTCGAACCCCCACCGGAAAGGATTTTAAATCCCCTGCCTCTGCCAGTTGGGCCATCCGGGCGGACTCGGCGAGCATCGCGCCCCGGCGAGCGGAGTGTCAACGGGAGGAGATTCCTCCTTGACAGCCTGAAATGGACACGAACCCCTGCTCTTGCTAGGTTCGCCGCGGGTGAGTGGGCGCGGGAAGCGCAAGGGAACCTCCTCAGGACGAGGAACGGGAAACGCTGCATGGGCAAGATCATCGGCATCGACCTGGGCACGACCAACTCGGTCGCCTGCTACATCGAGCACGGGGAACCCCGGGTCATCATCAACGAAGAAGGCGGCCGGCTGACCCCATCTGTGGTGGGGTTCAGCAAGGACGGTGAGCGCTTCGTCGGCGACATCGCCAAGCGCCAGATGGTGATGTACCCGGAGAACACGGTCCACTCGATCAAGCGCTTCATCGGCTGCACGACGAGCGACATCAAGACCGACATCGAGCGGGTCGCCTACCACGTCGAAGACGACGGCGACGGCCGGGCCCTGATCAAGGTCGAGGGCAAGACCTACACGCCCCAGCAGATCAGCGCGTTCATCCTCCAGAAGATCAAGAAGGCCGCCGAGGACTTCCTGGGCGAGTCGGTCTCCGAAGCCGTGATCACGGTGCCTGCCTACTTCAACGACCGGCAACGCCAGGCCACGAAGGACGCCGGGAAGATCGCGGGGCTCGACGTCCTGCGGATCATCAACGAGCCCACGGCGGCGGCGCTGGCCTACACGATCCGCCGCAAGGAGCCGGCGACCATCGCGGTCTACGACTTCGGCGGCGGCACCTTCGACATCTCGATCCTCGACGTCGACGAGGACATCGCCGAAGTGCGGGCCACGGCCGGCAACAACCACCTCGGCGGCAACGACATCGACGACCGCATCGTGGAGTGGCTGGCCGAGCAGTTCGAGAAGGCCAACAAGATGGACGTGCGCAAGGACCGCATGGTTCGTCAGCGCCTCCTGGAAGCCGCCGAGAAGGCGAAGATGGACCTGTCGACCTCCATGGAGTCGGAGATCCACCTGCCCTTCCTGACGGCCGACGACTCGGGGCCCAAGCACCTGCAGACGGTGCTGACCCGCGCGACGTTCGAGTTCCTGGTCGAAGACATCCTCAAGGAGACCATCGGCGAGTGCAGCAAGGCGCTGTCCGAAGCGAAGCTGCGCCCCGAGCAGATCGACGAGGTCATCCTGGTCGGCGGCTCCTCCCGCATCCCCAAGGTGCAGGAGATGGTGCGCACGCTGTTCACCAAGCCGTTGAACAAGAGCTTCAACCCCGACGAGGTCGTCTCCGTCGGCGCCGCCGTGCAGGCCGGCATGCTCGGCGGCTCCGTCAAGGACGTCACCCTGCTCGACGTCACGAACTTCAGCCTCGGCATCGAGGTCGAAGGCCGCCGGATGGCGAAGCTCATCCCCAAGGGCAGCACGGTCCCGGTGGTGCGCACGCAGCTGGTCAGCACCGTCGTCGACAACCAGTCGACGGTGAAGATCCACGTGCTGCAGGGCGAAGAGGCCCTGGCCAAGGACAACATCAGCCTCGGCGACTTTGAGCTGACGAACATCCCGCCGGCCCCCCGCGGCGAGCCCCGCATCGAGGTGACCTTCACCATCGACACCGACGGCATCGTCAACGTCTCCGCTCGGGACACGAACACCGGCGCGCAGCAGGGCATCACGATCCACAGCCCGTCGGCCATGTCTCAGCAGCAGATCGAGGAGGCCCAGGACGACCTGGAGCGCTTCGAGGAAGCCGAAGAGACGAACAAGGAAGTCGAAGACGTCCGCATCAAGGTCGAAAAGCAGCTGTTCGCGCTGGAGAATTTCCTGCGGGAGAAGAAGCTGTCGCTCAAGAAGCGGGAGATCTTCGACACGGAGCAGGCCCTCAAGCGCGGCCGCATGGCCCTGGTCAAGCGCGCCGACGCCGACAGCCTCCGCGAGCTGAGCAAGTACCTCGTCGACTACCACGCGCACCTGCGGGAGCGTGTGCAGCAGTCCGACGGCGGGCACGAGACCAGCGTCTCCATCGGCGAGGTCTAGCCTTCCGCGATTGAGCGGGCTGCTCGGTCTTCGAGCCGCCCTTCGGGCACCGAGGCTCAGGCATCTCAGCGTTCAAGTGGCCGGCCGCAGGCCACGGTGAGCCCGTACCAGCGCCGAAGGTCGAGCCGCAGCTGAGGCTCGTTCCCCCGCCTGAGGTCGAGGCGATGTCGTACACTCCCGGCCGTTCCGCTCTTGGAGGTCCCTGATGCGCCTGCTTCTTGCCGCTCTGCTCGCCCTGTCCACCCTCCCGCTGCTGGCCTGCGATGGCCCGGCTGAGGATCCGGATGTGTCCTGGGAGTACGAGATCACCGTCGGCGGCACCGTCGTCGAGGCCGGCGGCATCGGCGAGGACAACGAAGGCGACATCGAACTGGGCGACGTGCAGCAAGGCACGCTGGTCGAGGTGTCCATCAGCGCGACGAACAACCTGGACGAGACGCTCGTGTTCCAGTTGGACGTGAACCTGGACGGCGCCGATGGCTTCATCGCCAACACGCCGGCCGGCGAGGTGCCCATCGAGTCGGGCCAGAGCCTGGCCTACGGCTTCCGCTTCCAGCCGGTCGACCCGGGCCCCGTCGACGGCAACATCGGCTTCATCTACGACAACCGCGTCGTCACCTGGGTCATCAGCGGCAACGGGACCTGAGCCCCCGGACCTGAGCCCCGCGGGTTTGCGCCCCCCTCAGAAGCGGAAGCGGCCGGTCACCATCACCTGATGCATCGTGTCGCCGAACGCCTCCCGAACCGCGCCGCCCAGCCGGGCGTGACCGCCCTGGACGACGACCTCGGCTCGCAGCGGGTCGGGCGCACCGACCGGCAGCGGGATGGACAGGTCCACGGCCCAGTCGATCTCCATGCCGATGTTCCGGTCCTCGGGCGCGACGTCCAGCTGCGTCCGCTCCGAGCCGCCGGCCCGCGCTGAATAGAACGGGTGCAGGACCGGCGCCGAGTTCCAGGCCAGCGCGATGCCGCCCCGCAGCTCCAGCCACTCCAGCGGCTTGCCCTGGATGATGGGCTGCAGGAAGCCGGCGCCGGCGACCGCGCCCTCGCGCGCCAGACCGTCGATGCCGTCGGGCGGGTGGCCCAGGTTCTCGGGGTCCGTGAGCAGCGACCACGACGCGACGTCGATGCCGCCCTTGATCTGGTCGAACAGCACCATGCCGGCGTCGACGTTGCGATCCATGGCGAACGTGCTGCTGTAGACGTCGTCGGGGTTGCTGTCGCCCGTGGCGAGGCCGATGCGCATGCGCAACGCGAACCGGTCCTCGGGCAAGGCGAACCGACCGTCCATGAGCAGGCCGCCCGACAGCGCGATCATCCGGTCCCGCGCCGCGTAGTTCAGCGTCCGGTCCGTCGTGCCCGCGATGCCCGCGAACTCGACGGCGAGGTCGAGGCGGTGGCCCTGGTCGCCCGCGGGGATGTTCGCCCGCACGAAGCCGTCGGCGACCGCGGCGTTGGTCACCCGGTCGACCAGCAGCTCCCGCTGATGGCGGTACACGACGTACACACCCGCGGTCACGGCATCGGGGTCGTTCCAGATCACCGAACCGATGCCCTGCAGGATCAGCTGCCGGTCCGCAAACGAGCCGAAGTCGTCCTCGATGCCCCAGTCCAACGCCAGGCTCACGTTGAGCTTCGCGGCGTCGGCCCCGGGCTCGGCGCGGCCCATCAAGGGACGGAAGGTCGTGCGCAGCCGCACCGCCCGGTCGCCGTCGTCGGCGCGCCCGAACACCGGTTCGTGGGCGCCGTCGTTGGCCAGCAGGCCCAGGCCCCAGTGCGTCGTGATGAGCCCGCCCTCGAACGTGAACGCCGGCTTGTTCATCTTCACCGCCAGCCGCCGCGGCACGAAGCCGTCGGGGGTGACCGCCGCGTAGACGCCGCGGTGCCGGTCGTCGATGCCGACGGGCAGGTCCCACAGCGAGCCGGCGATCTGGCCGCTGAGCAGGTCCCACTCGGTGTCGACCTCGACCTCCTTGAACTTGAGGCCCAGGCCGAAGCGGATCCGCTGGTCCAGCACGAACGGCTGACCGATGCGGGCCCCGTCGCGGTCCAGCGCCGGCCCCTCGGACAGGAACGTGCCCTGGATCCGGTAGCTCCCGCCGAGCGTCAGCCCGTACTTGCCGGGGTCGTCGGGCTTGAAGTCGATGAACTGCTTGGCCGACGCGGCGGACGGAACCAGCAGGGACAGCAGCAGCAGCGCGCGCATCAGCGGGCCTCCAGCGTCGGCAAGAAGTCGCAGCTCATGTCTTCGAAGCAGGGGTCGTCGGACAGGTCGGTGCCCTCGGTGGCGATGTACCAGGCCGCCTGCATCGTGGAGAACGTGTTGATGTCGAACTCCATCTCCGTGTCCGGGAACAGCCAGCCGTGGCTGCCGCGGATGTCGACGTAGGGCGCGCGCATGCCGCTGACCCCGCCGTCGACGTCGGTGCTGACCCGCAACGGCGCGTGGCTGGGGGCCGAGGTGCCGTCGGTGCTGTTGTCGAGGTCGTCGATGTCGAAGAGCACGTGCCGGCCGACCCGGTCGCGCCAGGGGCCGAACCGTTCGTCGCCGCGGATGGCGCCCACGTCGATGAGCCAGTGGTCGACGGACATGCCGTAGCGCGGGTCCTCCGTCTTCCAGTCCCACAGGCCGGCGGCCCGGCCCATGGCGAACTCCGCGGCGACGCAGACGATCTCGTCGCCGGGGGTCGGGTAGAGCAGCACGCGGGTGTCCCGGCCCATGGACGGCAGGGGGTCGTCCAGCCAGTACTTCGGGGCGTAGCTGATCGGGTCGCCCTTCTCGGTGACGAGGGCGAGCACGTTGACGATGCGCCGCAGCCGCGGAGTGGCGCGGGTGTGGCCCAGGCCTTCGGCGAGGGCGACGAGCTTGCTGCCCGTGGGGTACGTCGCCCCCTCGTGCACGACCTCGAGCTCGAAGGTGTCGATGGTCTGCACGACCTGGCCGTCGGCGTTGAGGATCTCGACGATCATGGGGTCGCCGAGTTCCTCGTTGTCGTCGGCGCTGTAGACCGTCGGGGCGCCCAGCGGGATGGTGTCGCCGAAGCCCGGCATGCCCAGGTACACGCGCTTCTCGGGGCCGTCGAGCGCGTCGGCGGGAATGCCCAGCCGGGTGAGGCCGTCGGGGCCGAACCAGGCCTGCCGGACCTCGCCGGTGCGGAGGTTCGTGACCTGCAGCTGGCCGCCGGCGGGGGGCGGGCCGGACAGACGCCCGAAGTTGCGGGTCTTGTCGCGGCGGCCAGACATGAGCTGCTGGGCGACCACCCAGTCGCCGGTCTCCGCGTCCTGGCGGGTCAGGAAGAACGGGCTCATGACCCGCCCGGGGACCGCCTGGCGCACGCCGGACAGCGCGCTGCGCCAGCCGATGTCCATGAAGCCACCGCCCGCCACAATGGGCGCCGACGCGGAGAACTTGGGCTCGACGGCCGCGGCGACGGCCGCATTGATGCCGCCCAGGGAACCGCCCATGAGGCCGTAGGTGTTGTCGGGGCCGCCCACGTCGGGGACGCCGTCGCCGTTCCAGTCACACGAGGTCTCGTTGACCCCGTCGCCGTTCACGTCGACGTCCCAGTCGGCGATGCCGCACTGCTCGAACGCGCGGATCATCTGGGACCAGTCCACGACCGCCTGCCGGACCATGTCGGCGGTGTGGAAGCCGTCGGAGATCCACTGATCGGCGCCGCTGTCGCCCTCCTGGTCGTTGTCCAGGTCGTCGTACCGGGACTTGAAGAGGTGGTCGACGAACGGGAGCATCCCGACGCTCTCGAGGATCGGCTCGTACTCCTGGCGGTCCCCTTCGCTCAGGGTGGGGCCGTGGCTGGGGAAGTCGATGGCGCAGGCGGCGTGGCCCACCTTGTTCATGGCCCAGGCGAAGCCCAGGAAGTCGAACCGGGACGAGCCGTAGCCGTGGCCGAAGAAGGTCGCCGGGAACGGCGCCTCGAAGCCCTCGCGAGGCTTCGGGATGACGCAGGTGAACCAGATCTCCTCGGTGCCGACGATGGCCTCGCCGGTGGCCGGGTTGATCTCCCACGCCTCGTCGGTGCTGTCGGCCAACGACTCGATGGGGTTGCCCTCGTCGTCCAACGGCGCGTCGTCGCGGTCGACGAGGAAGTTGGGGGTGATGAACTTGCCGCCGACGAGGTAGTCGGCGTTGTCGTAGCCCTGGAGCAGCACCTCTTCGGCGTTGGCCGGGAAGAGCCCCAGGGTGGTCAGGGTGTTCGTGATCGACGACATGGGCATGGCGTAGACGTTGTCGACGCTGACGCCCTCCCAGACCCGGTCCGGCTCCACGACCGACGCGGGGAACGCCTCGGCGAGCCAGCCGAACGGGCCCTCGCCGTCGAGGCCCTGGCGGACCTTGCTGAGGTCCCCGGTGATGTCGCCGGTGGTGAAGGTCCAGGCGAACGCGACGTTGCCGAGGCTCAGGCCGAGGTCCGGCAGCAGGGCCTCGAGGGGCCGCAGCGCGTCGGTCTGCCGGGTGTGGTTGATCCACTCCCAGGGCGACCGGACGGGGTTGCCGGCTTCGTCCACGAGGCGGTCGGTCAGCACGACGGCGTACCGCGTCATCTCCTTCATGGGCACGACGGGCCGGAAGATGAGGGTCTCGGTCTCGTACTCGTAGAAGTTCATGAGGTCTTCGCGGACGTCCCGCACCGTGAGGTCCGGGTTGTCGGCGTCGGCGGGGCAGAAGACCGGGTGGCGCTCGCTGGCGGGGTCGAAGGGCGGGTAGATGTTGGGGACGTCGAGCACGCCGTCGGAGTCGGTGTCCTCGCCGGGGTCCAGGATCCCGTTGCGGTTGCAGTCCTCGAACGCCGTGTCGTAGAGCAGCGACGGCTCGGTGGAGCGGGGGTCGTTCTCGAAGTAGGAGCCCGGGCTGAACGCGTCCCCGGGGAAGCGTCCGTGGTCGAAGTCCAGGTCCACGATGGCGCCGAAGGAGGGCGAGGACTCGTCGACGTTGATGACGTAGATGGCGTCGTCGGACGAGTCGTAGTCGTCGGCCTGACGGGCGACGATGTTCGCGAGGTCGAGGCGGCTGCGGAACCGCACCGAGATCGGCGCGTAGATGCCGAACCCGGTCATCTCGTTGACGCGCTCGCGGGCCTGGGTCTCGGCCTCGGTGTCGGACACCTCGGAGAAGTTGAGGCGCAGCCCCGTCGGGGACTCGGGATCGGGCCGCGTGGCGAGATCGATGGGGAACGGGATCTCGGGGAGCGGATCCGCGTCCCAGTCGATGTAGACCTGCGGCCCGTCGCCGGCGGGGGTGAGCCGAAGACCGGAGGGGTCATCGCAGGCGGTGAGCAGCGCGACGAACGCGAGCAGAAAGCGATAGTTCATGTCGTCCTCCCGAACCGGCGGACCATACCGGAAAGTGCGCCCACCGCGGCGGAGTGGCGCTGCCCGGGGTCACGCGTCGGCGGCAGCGCCCAGCAGGGCCTCGAGCTTGCGGTGCGCCTCGCGGGCCTCGGGCCCATCGGGCCGCAGCAACAACCCGTCGTTGTTGAGGTGCAGCTCCGGAGCCGAGATCTCGGGCACGTAGCGGATCGCCAACAGATCCCCGGCAGGCCCCGTCACCACCTGCCCGGGCTCGACGGCAGCGCCCTCGGCGAGGTGCCGGACCAGCGGCCCCAGCAGGTGGCCGACCCGGTCGCCGTGCTCCGCGGTCAGCCGGCTGAGCACGACGTCGGGCCGGCCGAACTTCCGCAGGCCGCGGCTGTGGGCGATGTGGCCCCAGGCTTCGTGGCCCTCGGTCTCGAAGATCAGGGCCACGTGATCCAGGGCCTGAAACGGTCCATCCAAGGCCTCGCTCCGCAGCTGGTCCCCGGACACCCAGGCGTGGCTGTGGGCGTCGACGGCGCAGAAGGCGCCGCCCCAGGCGAGCGCCCGCAGGAGGCCCCGGCAGGCCTGCAGGTGGGACAGATCCGGGGGATCGGGGAAGCACGCGCGCACGAGGAAGGCGTGCTGGGCGAGCTCGACTGGCGGCTTCTCCCAACCCAGGGCATCGGCCGCGAGCCGCCCCGTCGCGCCCTCGAACCAGCCGCGGATCCAGTCGCCGTGTTCGGCCTGGGAGAACGCGAGCAGCTGCACCTCGGCGGGCAGCTCCGGCGTCGACAGCCCGTGGCGCTCGGCGTCCAGCGTCAACGCCCGGGGCAGCGGCAGCTCGGAGAAGGCGGCGTACACCACCTCGGCGTCCCCTCCCCCCGCGACCCAGCCCGGCCGCGCCCACGGCGTGATCACGTCTGGAGCCGGTCCAGCACGCGCTGGGGCACCTTGACGAGCTTGCCGTCGCGGTCGACGCAGCACAGGTCGATGTCGCCGATGACCAGCGGCGTGTCTTCGCCCCGCCGGAAGGCCCGCTGATCGAAGGTCAGCCGCCAGGGAGAGGCCTTGCCCACGGTGCTTCGGATGTCGAGCACGTCGCCGAACTTCGCGCCGGCCTTGAACTGCAGGTTCGCCTTGTAGACGACGAACCCGACGCCGGACGTGTTGAGCATCGAGACCAGCTCGTCGGGCCCCAACAGGTGCTCGCGTCCGCGCTCGAAGTAGCGCAGGTAGTTGGCGTGGTAGACGAGCCCGCTGTGGTCGGTGTCTTCGTAGTAGACCCGGACTTCGTGGGAGCCGCTGCTCATCGGCTCTTGGCCCAGGCCACGCCCAGCAGGCCGAGGCTCAGCGGCGGCAGGACCACGGCGGTGCCGAGCATGGCCGTGCGCACCCCGGAGCTGAGTTCGTCGCCCACCAGGACGACGCCAAGGCCGCACATGGCCCCCAGGGGCATCAACAGCAGGACCACGGCCCACCCGGCGTACAGCCACTTCGCGGTGACCTCATCCCGGGTCGTCGAGTCGTCGGACGGGGGCGTCGATTCGTTCACGTGCGGGGGTGTAGCACGAGGCTCAGGCTTGCTCCCGGCGCAGTCTCCCGGTATGTCCCCGCCTCCCCTTGGAGGAGCGTGATGCCTGCTTTCCGTCGAATCGCCGCCTTTGCCCTGATGGGCGCAGCCCTGAGCCTGTCGTCGTGCAAGCCCGCCGCCGAGCCCGCCCCCTCGAAAGAGAAGCGGACCGTCGGGGAGAAGCCCACGGGTGAGCCGAACCTCACCGACTTCCGCAAGATGGACTTCACGGCGCTGCCCGACGACTTCGGCGAGGCGATGAAGATCGTCCGCAAGTCCCAGAAGTGGAGCTCGCGCAAGAAGTCGATGAAGGACGGCGCGACGGGCTCCGACCCCCGCGAGCGGCTCGAGTTGAAGATGACCCGCGAGCTCCTCGAGCAGGCCAGCCAGGACGGCTGCGGCTTCCTCGTGAACTGGCAGCTGCCCGAAGGCAACTTCCGCTACATGTACGACTGGGTCGCCAAGGACTGGGTCGACGACGACCACCAGGTCCGCCAGGCCGGCTCCCTGTGGGGCATCGGCACCTGCTACCGCTACCGCCCCAGCCCCGAGACCAAGGCCGCCCTCGACAAGGGCCTGAAGTTCTGGTTCGGGCACACCATCGATGGGCCCGAGCCGGGCACGCTGACGATGAAGTACCCCGGCGACAAGACGATCCACTCGGGGTCGATCGCGCTGGTGACCCTGGCGCTCGTCGAGTACCTCAAGGCCGACGCGCCCATGGACCCCGCGTACCGCGCGGAGCTGGACGCCAAGCTCGACGGCTACCTGAAGTTCCTGCAGTGGATGCAGCGCGACAACGGCCTGATCTCCAAGGAGTTCGACCACAGCAAGAACCAGCGCCGCCAGCGCAGCAGCCCGTACTACGACGGCGAGTCGCTGCTCGCGATGACGAAGGCCGCCCGGCAGCTCGACAAGGCCTGGCTCGTGCCGACCATCGAGACCGCCGCCTTCGCCATGGCCAAGGAGTACACGCTCAAGTCCTGGCCCAAGGACCGCGACTCCAACCAGACCAAGGGCTTCTTCCAGTGGGGCTCGATGTCGTTTGCCGAGTACTACCAGGCGAAGTGGAAGGACTACGAGATCATCGGCGACGTGGGCCTGAGCCTCGGTTGGTGGATGACGCACACCCACGCGACGCTCAAGCGGCGGCGCAACCACGCCTACGCCATCGAAGGCCTGCTCGCCGACTGGCGCATCGCCAACTGGCGCGGCGACGTCGAGGCCCAGACCGACCTGCTCTACACGCTGGATCGCAGCCTCCACAAGCTGTCGACGTGGCAGATCGGCGGCCCCCTGGCCGGCGAGAACAAGTGGCTCGTGGCCAACAACACCGACGACCCCATGGCCCAGGGCGGCGTGATGAACGCCGTCAAGCCCAGCGGCGCACCGGTCAAGAAGGACGTCAGCCACCAGCTGCGCATCGACGTCACCCAGCACCAGATGCACGCCGTGTCCATGGCGCTGGATCACGTCTACCTGCCCCTGCCCACGAAGTAGGGCGGGCCGACCCACGCGAGTTCTTCGTCGCTTCCTCGTCGCGCATCACAATGCGCGTCCTCGTTGCTCCTCGAACTCGCGTGCCTCGACCTCGCCCTGCGCGCTCCTAGCCCCTTGAGTCCTCGGCCAGCAGCGCGGCGAGGTTCTTGGCGCCCAGGATCCCGGCGTCGAACGCGCAGTTGTTCATGAGCGCGTGCACCTCGGCGGCCTGGCCGGCGAGGCGCCGCAGGGGCTCCAACCACTCGGCCAGCTCGTCTTCTTCGTACAGGTGGTCGAACCGCTCGGCCGCCGTGGTGGCGCCCGACCAGGTGTCGGGGTTGCGGCCGTGGAAGCGCACCACCGCCAGGTCCGGCGACGTGACCTCGACGGCGCGCTGCAGCGCGGTGTCGTGGTGGGCCGGCGTGTCCACGGCGACGAACGCCATCCCCTGATCCCGCAGCAGGTCCAGGACCCGGCGCCGCCGGGCCGGGTCGAGCCAGGACCGGTGTCGGAACTCCACCGCCAGGGGCAGCTCGGGCAAGCGCTGCCGGCACGCGACCAGGCGCCGTGCGTTGCCGCGGGTGGCCGTGAACCACGGCGGGAACTGCAGCAGGACCGCGGCCAGCTTCTGCGCCCGGGTCAGGGGCTCCAGCGCGTCGGCGAAGCGGCGCCAGCACGCCCCCACCAGGTCCGGCGGCAGCTCGTCGGGTCGCGCGCGGCGCCGTCCGCGGAGCCCCGGGGGCAGCGCGTCCTTCAGGTCCCGGGGCAGCGTCTTGAGGTCCACGGGGTGGCCGGTGATGGCCGCGAACGCCTTGACGTGGAACCGGAAGCCCGGCGGCGTCCGGGCCGCCCAGGCGGACGCCGCCTGCACCGTGGGCAGCGCGTAGTAGGGCGAGTCCACCTCGACGACGTCGAAGTGCTCCGCGTAGTGGCGCAGCCGGCGCTCGGCGTTGTTGGCCGACGGGGGATAGAACAGGCCGGACTTGATCAGCGTCGGGTCCGTCCACGAGCACGTGCCCAGGCGGACGTTGCCGATCCGCGCCGGCCGCGGGGCCCGGGCCGCCAACGCCTCGGCGCGGGCCCGGGCGGGCGCGGCGTAGTGGTCGGGGCGGGTGGGGTCGAGGGGCACGGTCTCCTGGGGGGCGATTTCGATGTCGATGGTCGATGGGCGTTGTCTGCATCCAGGGTCCTGCTCGGCAGCGCCTGCGGGCTCCAGTCTCGATGGCCGCGGGAGCGGCCGCGGGGGGTCAGCTCCCCCCGGTGTCGTCCCCTCCTTCCTGCAGCAGGCCGGGCAGGTCCGGCAGCAACGGGAACGGCGCGTCGGCCAGCCCCCCATGCTCCAACCGCGCATGGGCGCCGGGCCGCCCGTACCGGGACTTGAGCAGGTCGGCCTCGACGATGGACGAGCCACCGCCGCCCCGCCCGCGGCGACGCTGCAGCCCGATGTGCACCGACGCGGCGTACCGCAGCGGGTCCCCCTGGGGCAGTGGCCGGGCCAGCATCACCAGCGCCGTCCGGGACCCGGTCACCAGCTTCTGCAGCCGCCCCCAGGCCGCCCCCCGCCCCGCCGAGCCGATCCAGTCGGCCACCACCAACCCGAACGCCTGCCACCGCAGCAGGTAGTCCAGGCAGCGCATCGACTGGGCCCGGGTGTCCGTCCGCACCGCCAGCAGGTGGCGCAGGTCCACCCCCGCGTGGGCCGCCGAGGGCGCCGACAGCGAGCCCCCGTGCATCCACGCCATCTGCCCGCCCTGCTGCGTCCACCGCGCCGCCAGCGCCAGCCCCGCCCCCAGCTTCCCGCTCGACGGCGGCCCCGTCAGCAGCGTCATCGCGCCGCGGGGGGCGCCGCCGGGCAACAGCGAGTCCAAGGCGTCGATCCCGCTGGGCAGCACCCCGTACTCGGGCGCGTCCAGCACGGACGTCCCGGGGAAACGTTCCTTCAGCAACCCCCGCAGCTCGTCGAGCTGGGTGGAGCGATCGAGGGCAGGGTCGGCCACGAACTGAACATACCTTCAGTGTCGCAGGAGGCCAAGACCCTCCGTGGCAGACTCCCCCCATGCGCCTGCCCCTGCTGCTGATGACCCTGCTCGCCGTGCCCGCCCTGCTCGCCGCCTGCGCGCGACCCCGGGGCGGCAGCTCCGGGGGCTCCGGGGGCGACGACGACGACGACGTCAGCGGCCCCATCTCCCTGGCCGAGTCCTACGCCCACGAGCTCACCATCGACATCGCGCCGACGGATCTGGGCACCCAGATCGGCGTGATCGAGTGCACGACGACGTTGACGGGGACGGTGACCCGCGACCCCGACGACACCGGCTGCGACGCCTGCCTCGGGGCGTGGACCGGCTCCATCGACGGGACCCAGAGCGACTGCAACGAGTTCCAGCCCGAGCCATCCTTCCGCTACGGCTTCGAGGTCCGCGGCGACACCACCTGGCTGTGGACTCAGGACGACACCGGGGGCTGGTCCGAGGCCGGCCCGTTGGGCTTCTCTGGCGGCGCGCTGGTGGCCGACTGGACCAGCGAGATGGGCGAACTCGAGCTGCTGATGGCGACGGCCGCCCACACCGCCGCGTTCGAGTAGCTCGCCGGGCCATTTCAGCCCCGCGGCCCGCCCCCGCCCCCAGGCCCCCCCCGACGGTCTAGACTCGCGCGATGCGCAGGCTCCTCCCCTTGCTCCTGCTGGTCGCGTGCACCCCCGACGAGCCGGTGCTGTTCGCGCCGAGCCAGATCGACTTCGGCGTTGTGCCCGTCGGTCAGGTCGTCGAGTCGGGGCTGTCGGTCCAGAGCCCCTTCCAGGAACGCGAGATCGGCCTCGTGATCACGCCGGCGAGCGCGCCGTTCTCGCTGCCCGGCGGGCCGACGATGCTGCTGCCCCAGGACCAGTGGGTCTCGCTGACGGTGGAGCTGTCCGGCGACGAGCCCGGGCTGGTGACCGCCCTGCTGGCCATCGAAGACGGCGACGACGTCTCGACCCTGGAGATCCGGGCGACGCTGACCCGCGACGAAGAGGACCGCGACCGCGACGGCTACCCCGCCGACGACGACTGCGACGACACCGACGCCGCCAGCCACCCCGACGCGCTGGAGGCCTGCGATGGCCTCGACAACGACTGCGACGGCGACGTGGACGAAGACTTCGACGCCGACGACGACGGCGCCCCCGCCGGCGCGGGCTGCGACGACGTCTGGCCCGCCGAGCAGCTGGACTGCGACGACGACGACGACGCGGTCTTCCCCGGCGCCGACGAGGTCTGCAACGGGATCGACGACGACTGCGAAGGCGGCGTCGACGAAGGCTTCGACGCCGACGGCGACGGCGTGGCCTCCTGCCTGGAGTGCGACGACACCGACCCCGCGGTCTTCCCCGGCGCCAGCGAGGTCTGCAACCAGACCGACGACGACTGCGACGGCGAGGTGGACGAAGGGTTCGACGCCGACGGCGACGGCTTCCCGGCGTGCTCGGACTGCGACGACTCGGACCCGACGGTCGTGCCCGACAGCGCCGAGGTCTGCAACGGCGAGGACGACGACTGCGACGGGCTCATCGACGAAGACTTCGACGCCGACGAGGACGGATTCCCCGACGGCAACGAGGTCTTGTGTGGGCTGAACCTCGACCCCGACGAGGTGGACTGCAACGACCTGGAGCCCGACGCCTGGCCCGGCAACCCCGAGGTCTGCGACGGCATCGACAACGACTGCGACGGGGTCCTGGACTCCGACGAGCAGGCCGACGACGACTCGGACCTGTTCCTGGCCTGCGCCGACTGCGACGACACCGACGGGGCCACCTTCCCCGGCGCCCCGGAGCTGTGCGACGGCCTCGACAACGACTGCGACGGCGCGGTGCCCGCGAGCGAGTCCGAGGACGTCGACGCCGACGGCGTGAGCGCGTGCTTCGACTGCGACGACGGCGACCCCGTGCGCACCCCCGGCGCCCCGGAGCTGTGCGACGGCATCGACAACGACTGCAACGGCACGATCCCCCCGGCCGAGACCACCGACGGCGACGCCGACGGGACCGTCGCCTGCGCCGATTGCGACGACGCCGACGCCACCCGGTTCCCCGGCGCGACCGAGGAGTGCAACGGGCTCGACGACGACTGCAACGGCGTGGTGCCGTTCGCCGAGACCCTCGACGTGGACGCCGACGGCTCGGCCGCCTGCGAAGACTGCAACGACAACGACGCCGCCCGCTTCCCCGGCAACCCGGAGATCTGCGACGGCATCGACAACGACTGCGACGGCGCCGTGGGCGCCGACGAGACCCTGGACGGCGACGGCGACGGCAGCCCCGAGTGCGTGGACTGCGACGACGCCGACAACACCGTGTTCCCCGGAGCCCTGGAGCTGTGCAACGGCCTGGACGAGGACTGCGACGGCGCGGTGCCGGCCAACGAGACGACCGACGGCGACGGCGACGGCTTCGTGGGCTGCGCTGACTGCGACGACGCCGACGCCAACGCGTTCGACGCCAACCCCGAGGTCTGCGACGGCGTCGACAACGACTGCGACGGCCTCGTGCCCGTCAACGAGACGGCCGACGGCGACTTCGACGGCTCGGTGTCCTGCGCCGACTGCGACGACGCCGACAGTTCGCGGTTCCCCGGCGCGACGGAGGCCTGCGACGGCGTCGACAACGACTGCGACTTCACCCTGCCCGCCGGCGAGACCGCCGACGTCGACGGCGACGGGTTCGTGCTGTGCGCCGACTGCGACGACGACGACCCGGTCCGCTTCCCGGGCAACCCCGAGGTCTGTGACGGCCTCGACAACGACTGCGACGGCGGCATCCCCTCCATCGAGACGGCCGACAACGACGGCGACGGCTCGCCGTTCTGCGCCGACTGCGACGACGCCGACGCAACCCGGACCCCCGGGGCCCCGGAGCTGTGCGACTTCATCGACAACGACTGCGACGGCGTGCTGGGCGGCCCCGAGTCCACCGACGCCGACGGCGACGGCTCCGTGCAGTGCGAGGACTGCGACGACAGCAACCCGGTGGTGTCCCCCGCCGCGACCGAGACCTGCGACACCGTCGACAACAACTGCGACGGCAACATCGACGAGGGCGCCTGCACCGGGTGCAGCCAGGCGACCTACGACGGCCACAGCTACCAGTTCTGCAGCGGCAGCGTGTTCTGGACGAGCGCGTCGGCGTCGTGCCAGGGCCTGGGCTACGAGCTGGTGACCATCGAAGACGGCCTCGAAAACGAGTTCCTGCGCCTGACCATCGGCAACACCGGCGACTGGTGGATTGGCTACAACGACCGCGGGTTCGGCAACGAAGGCAACTTCGTGTGGGATGCCGGCAACGGCTCCGGCTACGAGAACTGGGCCTCGGGCGAGCCGAACAACAGCTTCGGCGAGGACTGCGCGGTCATCCGCGACGGCAGCGGAGAGTGGAACGACACCGAGTGCTTCGGCACCGAGCCCTACATCTGCGAGTTCCCGAACTGAGCCCCGCGCTCTAGAGACCGGCCAGGGGCCCCGTCGACTCGGCCCCGAACGACTCGGCGGGCACGCCGGCCGCGTGCAGCATCGCCAGGAACAGGTCCGACATCAGGCCGTCGGTGTGGTCCGTGTGGCGCCCGGGGGTGAACGCGCCGCCGCCCCCGCCGCACAGCAGGACGGGCAGGTTCCAGTGCTGGTGGGCGTTGCCGTCGGCAACTTCGCTGGAGAAGTAGACGGCGGAGTGGTCCAGCAGCGTCCCCTCCCCCTCGGGCACGGCCTCCAGGCCCGCCAGCAGGTGTCCGAACTGCTCCAGCTGCCAGGTTCCGATGGTCGTCAGCCGCTCGAAGTTGGCCTCGCTGTTGCCGTGGTGGCTGATCTCGTGGTGCCCGCCGGTGATGCCCAGGAACTCGAAGCTGTGGCTGCTGCCGCCGTTGCCCATCATGAAGCTGCCCACCCGCGTCCGATCGCAGCGCAGGGCGAGCACCGTCAGCTCGTTCATCAGCTGGATCTGCTCGGTGCGCGACCACTGCGACGGGGGGCGCTCTCCGGGGGCGCAGGTGGGCGCATCCGCGCTGGCGGCGACCCGCACCTCGAGCTCGCGCACGCCCGTCAGGTACTCGTCCAGCCGGCCGCGATCGGCGACCGCGAGCTTGTTCGACAGGGCCCCGATGTCCCCGACCACGTGGTCCAGGACCGAGTTCCGGTACAGCCGGCGGCGGGTGCGTTCGGCCTCGGTGAGGTTCAGGTCCAACCCGGCAAACAGCCGGTCGAACAAAAGCTGGGGGCTCGTGATCTTCGGCAGCGGCGTCGAGGGCCCCGCCCAGGACACGTTGCGGGTGTAGGCGCACGAGTACCCCGAGTCGCAGTTGCCCACGGACGCCCCGCCGGCGATGCCGAGCTGCAGCGACGGGAACGTGGTCTGGTCGCCCAGCGCCTGGGCCGCCACCTGGTCGACGGAGACGCCGTTGACGATGTCGGCGCCGTCCGTCTTGAGCACCGGCATGCACGTCAGGAACGAGCCCGTGCCGCGGGCGTGGTCGCCGGCCACGCCGGGCGCGTGGGCCGGCCAGTTCGTGAGTCCGGTGAGCACCTGGACCTGGTGCCGCACCGGCGCCAGCGGCGCGAGGATCGGCGGCAAGGCGAACTGCTCGCCGAACTCCGTCGGCGTCCACGCGGGCATGTGGATGCCGTTGGGCACAAACCAGAACAGCAGCCGCACCGGCGGCGCGCCCTGGGCGTGGGCCAGGGATGGCAGGAACGGCAGCGCGACGGTGGCGGCGGCGCCGCCGAGGAAGAGGCGGCGCGAAGGACGGCGGCTCACGGCGCACCTCCCCGACGGAGCCGGAACGAGTCGGCGGTGACGATGGCCGAGACCAGCGCCGACAAGGAGTGGCCCCCGTCCACGAACTGCTCCGTGATCGCCCGTAGGTGCAGCGCGTCTTCGGTCACGTGCACGCGGCCGAGGGCGTAGACGTACAGCTGCCTCGCGATGCAGGGCTCCAGGCGGGGGTCCGCGAGCAAGGCCGCGACGAGGCCTTCGTGCCCGGGCACCAGGGTGCCATCGGGGAGCAGGCCCACGTCGTCGATGGGCGCGCCGCCATCGGTGTCGCGGCCCTGGCCGATGCCGTCGAACGCCTCGAGGGCGAAGCCGTACTCGTCCATGGACTGATGGCAGGCCGCGCAGGTGGGGTCGGCGCGGTGGGCCTCGAAGCGCTCGCGCAGGGTGCCGGTGGCGTCGGGGTCTTCGACGAACGACTCGACTTCCGGCGGCGGCGGGGGGGGCGAGGTGCACAGCAGCTGCTCCATCACCCACTTGCCGCGCCGGACCGGCGACGTCCTCGCGGGGTAGCTGGTGGCCGTCAGCCAGCCGGCCTGGCCCAGCACGCCGCCCCGCCCGGCGTCGCCCAGGTCGACGGTGGCCCAGCCGCCGGGGTGGCCGTCGACCTCGTAGTGGGCCGCGAGGCGCTCGTCGATGGCGCCTTCGGTGGCGGACAGCAGCTCCCGCAGGCTGCGGTCGGTGCGCAGGAAGGACTCGAAGAACAGCCGCATCTCCCCGGCCATGGAGTCGCGCAGCGCCTCGTCGAAGTCGGCGAAGGCCCACGGGTCGGGGATGGCGTCGGCGACGCCGCGGATGAACAGCCACTGTCCTGCGAAGCCCTCGGCCAGAGCATCGGCGCGGGGGTCGTCCAGCATGCGCAGGGCCTGGACCCGCACGGACTCGGCGTCCTGCAGCTCGCCGGCGGCGGCGGCGTCCAACAGCGTGTCGTCGGGCATCGAGGACCACAAGAAGTAGGACAGGCGCGACGCGATCTCCCAGTCGGTGAGGGGGCGGACGACGTCGGAGCCGGGGGCGGGGTCGACTTCGACCTGGAACAGGAACGACGGGGACAGCAGGAGCGCGGTGATCGCCAGCTCCACGCCGTCGTCGAAGCCGTCACCCTCGGCCACCGGGAGCTGCACGAGTTGGACGAGCGACGCGACCTCCTCGTCGGTCGGCGGGCGGCGGAACGCGCGGCGGGCCAGGGGGCGGAGGATCTGCTCGGCGCACGCGGCGACGCTGCTGTCGGCGGGCTCGCACCGGAGGATGGCGGCGCGGCGGGGGTTGGGCCCGATGCCGTCGGTGGGGCCCTCCAGACGCAACCAGTCGACGAAGAGGTTTCGGTCCTCGCCGGTGGCTTCCACCCAGTAGTCGTTGGCGAAGCCCACGGCCAGGGTGTTCAGCCCTTCGTGCAACTCCACCTCGACGGCGATCTCCTCGGCTTCGGACACCGAGCGGGCTTCCACCGGGGTGGAGGCGACGACCAGCCCGTTGGCCGCCAACGTGGCCAGGGCAAGGTCGGGCCCCGCCTGCTGCCCCCAGACCCGGGCGCTGAACCGGTACCGGCCGGCGTGGGGGACCGAGCGTTCCCAGACGATCTCGCCGTTGGTGTTGAGGTTCCACGCGATCTCGCCGTGGGCGCCGCCGGCCGTGGCCTGGACGGCGCCGGACTCGGCCTCGACCACCTCGTCGAGGGGCTCCATGATCCCCTCGGCCATCGCGTCGCCTGCGACCTGCCGGGCGACGTGCTCCCACAACTCCACGTGCAGCGGCGACGTCGCGAGGCCCTCGGCCACGTGGTCGTAGCCCTCGGTGGGGTCGTCGGGCGGCAGGTCGGCGGCGTCGGCGACCTCGACGCCGAGCAGGTCCCGGACGGTGTTGACGTACTCGATGCGGCTGAGGCGGTGAGTGCTGATCGTGGCCGGGTCGTGCTGGACCGGCGCCGGACAGGCGCAGAGCAGGAGCAACGGGAGCGGAATGAGGCGGCGCACGGGTGGGATGATCGCCCGCGGCGCACGTGGGGTCCAGGGTTCGGTGCGGCGCTCAGTGCCGCCGCCGCAGGCCGAGCCCCCCCAACGCCAGCAGCAGCGCGACCCCCGTCACGGGGTCGGGCCGGTCGCAGCCGCAGACGCGCACGCCGGCACCGCGCCAGCCGTAGCTGTCGCCGGCGTCGAACGGCTCGATCGTCAGGCACGGCTCCAGCCCGAACGGATCGTCGGGGCACGGGTCGCAGACATCGCCGGCGCCATCGTCATCGACGTCGCTCTGAAGCGGGTTCCACTCGGCGGGGCAGTTGTCGCAAGCCGCCCCCAGGCCGTCTCCGTCCTCGTCGGTCCCGGCGCTGTCGGGGTCTTCGGGGCAGGAGTCGCAGGCGTCGCCCCGGCCGTCGTCGTCGGTGTCGCGCTGGTCGACGTTGGCGGAGCCCGGGCAGTTGTCGCACGGGGTGCCCAGGCCGTCGGCGTCGGGGTCGCTGACGTCCGTGCTCACGAGGCCCGGGCAGTTGTCGCAAGCGTCGCCGACGGTGTCTTCGTCTTCGTCCTCCTGCCCCGGGTTGGGGTCGTCGGGGCAGTTGTCGCAGAGCAGCGCGACGACCTGGAGCACCTCCTGGTCCTCGTCCCGGACCGTCACCACGCCGGCGCCGAGCCCGTCGAGGTCGGCGTCGTGGGCCGGCCAGACCGGGTACCGGCAGCCGAAGTCCTCGTAGGCAAGGTACGAGTCGGCGGACTCCAGCTCCTCGCCGTAGAGGTTCACCAGCCCCTGACAGTCGGCCTCGTCCAGATCAACCGGAGGTTCGTCGACCGTGAGGACGCCGTTGCAGTTGCGGTCGTCGGCCGCGGCGCCGAGCACCACCAGCAGAATCCAGAGCGCGCTCATCGCTCCTCCCAGGGCTTGCGCCAGGAGTCCGGCGAGCCGGGGTCCGGGGGCCGGCGCTGCACGACCCGAAAGACGACGCGGCGGTCCTCGGGAACGACCTGCTCGCCGTCGGCGCCCTGGGTGGGGACGACCTCGCCCATGCCGCGGGCGCTGAGGCGCACCGGCGACACGCCGGCTTCGACCAAGGCGCGCAGGACGGTCTGGGCCCGGCGCACCGACAGGTCGTAGTTGGGCTCGGCCGCGCCTTCGATGGACGCATGGCCCTCGACCAGGAGGTGCGCCAGCGCGGGCTGAGCCGCGAGCAGGTCCGCCACCGCCTGCAAGACGGGGCCGGCCTCGGGCACGAGGCGATCGGAGCCGACCTCGAACAGGACGCGGGCGTCGATCTCGATGACGTCGTCAACCAACCACGCCCGCGGCGGCGGCTTGGGTTCGGGCGGGGCGTCGGAGGCGGGGTCGTACTCGAAGTCGGACAGGTCGTCGGCGGACTCTGGGCGGGGGGCGTCTGCCTCCCAGACCTCGTCGTCCTCGTCGTCGAGGGTCTCGAACCCGTCCTCGACCGGGTCTTCCCAGTCGTCGCGGACCTCAGGCTCCGGTTCGGGTTGGGGCTCCGGGGCGGGCTTGCCGGCCTGTCCCGGAGCCACCCAGGGCCAACGGGGGCGCAGCGTCACGCCCAGAACCGCGCGCACCGCGGGGGTGCCGTAGCCGCTGCTCAAGCCGGCGCCGATGGCGGCGTCCAGACGGACTGCGCGGTGGGGGTGGGTGCGAAGCCCGGCCCGAACCTCGACGGGGGTCTCGGCGCCCCCGCGGAGGAATCTCAGGAGCGAGGTCCGTGTCTCCAGCTCCACCAGGACCTCCAGTCGGTCCGGGATGGGCGCAATGCGACCGCCGACGGCCAGCGTCAGCTCGGTGCCCAGGAAGAAGTCGGGGCCGGCGTCGATGCGGGGCCGGGCCATGAGCCCGAGAGACAGCAAGCCGCCCCCCCGCGCGGGCCCCACATCCAAGGTGGTAGCGGCACCGAGTCGCGGCTTCTCTTCACCGGACAACGCCTGGCGGGAGCCCGTGGGCACGAAGACGTCGGCAACCGCCGCCAGGGCCACGTCCGGCTGATCGACGACCTGGGCGGCCAGTTCGAGGCGCAGGTCCGCGATGGAGAACCCCGGGATCTGCGCGTCGGGGGTGCTGCCGCTGTTGATGAGGAAGGTGGTGCTCGCGCCCAGCGCGAGGCGCGGGACCACCACGATCGAGGCCCCGGTGGTGATGGAGCCCCGGTGTTCGAGGACCGGCGTGATCGTGCCCGCGACCTCGTCCCAGAGCACCAGGGGTTCGCGCTGCAGCTGGAGCACCGCGCCGGCGCGCACCGACGGCTCGGCGCCGACCCGGGCCCCCGCCTGGCCGATCCAGGCACCAGGCATCATCGACGGACGCAGCAGCTCGATGTCCGCCGACGGGATGGACTGGGCGTGCGCGACCCCCACGAGGCACACGACGCCGACTGCGTTGACCCATCCCCCCATGGGCCAAGGGTGCCACGGCGCGTTCGGCAGGGCCCGGGTGAATGGGCCCGACGAGGCGCGGGCCCGGTGGGGGGCGAGACCCGGAGGGGCTCGTGCCCGCGGACGGAGACCCCGCAGCCGCCGCCGAAGGCGGGGGCGAGGAGGCTCCGGGAGCCCTGCAGGCCGCCCGCCGGGCGGCCGGAGGGCCCCCTCGAGCTCGCCGCCCGAAGGATCCAGTTGTGGGGGATGGCGAGCCAGTCGGCGCCGCCCCCCCCGCCCGCTGGGAGGATCCCCTTGACTACCGCCCCCGACGCGCCTGACGCGCC
>Ga0055584_100000434_pt1 | contig 39784 bp, 37 predicted proteins | sample OSDHelmetaG_FD_58716 | JGI IMG/M metagenome (GOLD analysis project Ga0055584, IMG submission 58716) | Pelagic marine sediment microbial communities from the LTER site Helgoland, North Sea, for post-phytoplankton bloom and carbon turnover... | ecosystem: Environmental > Aquatic > Marine >...
TATTTAGTTGTTCAAGGTGATGTGAATTCTGATCTGTTCCATATTCTTGAAGGTACATTGCGGATATTTATTATGGACGATGATGAAGAGCACATTGTTCGATTTGGTTATGAGAATGATCTTGTTACTGCTCTTGATTGTTTTTTGACCAGTAATCCAACTTCATTCTATATTCAAGCAATAAAAAAAAACCGACTAAAAAAGTTGTCACGATCTATTTTCGAAGAATTCATACATTCTAGTAGCGAATTGTCGTCGATTTGGACCTCCTTACTCCAATCATTTGTTCATCAGCAGATTGAAAGAGAATTCGACTTGCTTACTTCTTCACCTATTAAAAGATATAAGAGAGTCTTGCTGAGAAGTCCAAGGTTATTTCAAGAAATTCCGCATAAATACATTGCTTCTTACTTGAGAATGGCACCTGAGACGCTGTCAAGAATTAAGAAAAAGATGACCTGAATCAAGATTTAGGAAAAAGTAATGCTTCAATTTTGCATATAAATTGAATAATGAAGATAGAGTCAAAATTATTATTAGAAGATTTGGAAAAAAGAACCATTAATGTGTTGGACCAAGCTATACAATACAAAATGCTCAATCTAGAAACATTGAATTGGAAAGAAAATGACAAATCCTGGAGTATTTTAGAATGCATAGAACATTTGAATCGATATAGTGATTTTTATATACCAGAGATTTCAAGCCGAATAAATCATTCTAAGAATACCTCTTCCTCATCCTTTAAATCTGGGCTTTTAGGCAATTATTTTGCGGAATCTATGCTTCCAAAAGCTAATTTCAAGAAAATATCTACATTCAAATCCATGAACCCTCTGGGTAGTGAATTAGATTTAGAGTGTTTGAACAAATTTGCTGAGGAGCAAAAAAACTTGTTAGACATTTTGGAAAAATGTAAATCGGTAGATTTGAATAAAGTGAAAACATCTATAAGTATCTCGAAGTTGATCAAACTAAAATTAGGAGATACATTACGGGTTCTTATATTTCATAATCAGCGACATATGGCTCAGGCCAAAAGGACTTTAGAAATGTCAAAGGTTGGATCAACAGTTAAATGAAACTGTGTAGAATCATTTCTTCCCTTCTAATCGATCTACGTATTGAACATCACCAATTCTCATTTTGAGCGGAAGTCTGGAGGACATCATCAGTTTGTGCTCGAATTTGCAGAATATGGTGGTGTTGTATTCTACAAAGGGTGTATCATACTTACATTGGACCATTAATGATGGTGTGGTAAAGTGATTTTTTTTATCAACTTTAAAAGTAAGGGGTTTCAAGATTGGATTTTTCACAAATGAATCTGTCAGAGTAAATTTTTGATTGGTCTTTACTTTTTCTTGGCCAAAAGAAGAAACCGTAAAATATAATGAAATGAATATGATGAAGCTGAATTTCATTTTCAAAATCTATTGCTGCAATTTAGTCAATATAGTAATGAATGAATAGAGGTAATGGAGTTAATGAACAAGATTTTGATACTTTCTATTATATCGTTAATCCTTTGAATTGATATATTTGGATTGTGAAGCTTATTCATGACATTTTGGATTTTTTTAAGGAAGCCCTTTCCTGAGGATGAGAGTCGTTTTGGTGCTTTAAAGACGCTCACAATTATCAGCTTGTTCATTTCTCTGTTTCTTTACATTTTTGGACCTTTTGGTATTTCAGATCTGGATTCTGACAAATTTTTAATTTGTTTGGGTTTTGGATCCATGACATTTTTTGCCTCAATTATTTATCAGATAATCATAAATCAGTTGTTTGGATTAAGGGCAACAAGAGAGGCATGGACCTATTGGAAGTGGATGGTATTCAATTTTGGGTTAGTATTTTTTATAAGTCTTGCTAACTTCATCTTTGCTCGATTAGTTCTATTTGGATTTATTGATTGGAGGCTCTTCCCTGCCATGATATATGGTACATTCATGGTGGGCTTAATTCCTATAATGGCATTGGGTGTCTGGTCATTATTGAGTCAAGAAAGGAAATATAAGGGAATCGCCAAGGAAATTAACCGGCAAGAAAGAGGGAAAAAATCATCTGTTTCTTCCTATAAAGAGCTTGTTTTTGATGTGCCCATTTATCAAATAAGATATATAGAAGCTCTGCAGAATTATATTAAAATTGGTTTCATTGATGATCATGGGAAGTATAATTCTAAGGTAGAAAGATCAACACTGAAGCAAACCTTAAAAGATACTAAGGACAGTTGAATCGTTAAATGCCATCGTTCTTTTTTAGTAAACCATGATGCCATAGTTTCCACCAGAGGCAATGCACAAGGTCTTTTACTCACCTTATCTGATTGTGAAACAATAGTTCCTGTTTCAAGAAGCTTTGTCGGCCAATTTAGAGATGGATAATAATAAATTTGATACAATTTGATCATGTATATCGAACATTTTACTGAGTATGGGCCTATACTTATACAATCTGGTTATCTTGTTACAAGTCTATTTATCTTCAATTATTTCTTACTTATTAGTAATCTTAATCAAACCTTCACTTATCGGTACAAAGTTGAAGAGATGGTCATTACAATCTTGTACATGGATTATTGCATTAAGGGTGTACTATCTTTAGTTTAGCATTCTTTGCCACATATCAGAAGACATAATGTATTGAAAGGTTAAGGATGTAGCAATAGTGCTCTTTATAAATGTAAATGTCGAGTGGCTAAAAAGAGAAGGCTATTTGAATTGATGAATCAGATTAAAATTATTTCAACAATGACTAGCTTTCTAAAGTCATTTGTAACAAACTCTGAAATACATCGTCTCTCATTTAAAATTTAACAAAAGCTGGACATGAAAATATCATCTTCACATTCCTTAATTATTGGAGTAATAATGTTAGGAATAAGTTGCAATCTATCCAATCGACCGGTTGAGTTATCTCATGTATCTCCAAAAATTAGATTCTCGATCGACTCTACGGCTGGCAAAGTAACTACAGTATCTCCTATTCTTAATGCGGGCACGGGTGGGATGTTGGTTGATCAAGAAGGAAAGATTATGGTGGCAGATTTCGGTTCATATCTAGATGACATGTGAGATAAAGGTGACAAAAGATATAGAATCAGACCTGATGATGAAAGCTCAGTTTGGGGTTCAGGCTTTCAAGGCGCATCTGGGAATAACTTTGATTCTGAAGGCAATCTATTTCAGCCCAATGTCAGTGGAAATTTCATTTCAAAGATCACATCAGAGGGTGAGTTAAGCACATTTGCTTTAAAAGGGCCTTTCCTCACCTGTAGGTATCGAGATTGATCAAAATGATAATTTATATGTGTGCAGTTGTGGAAACAATTCAATTCGAAAGATTTCTAAAGATGGAGATTCAAGAGAATTTGTTAAGAGCGAACTTCTAAATTGTCCAAATGGTATTACTATGGACGATATCGGTACATTTTATGTTTCCAATTTTTACGATGGTTCTGTTGTAAAAATACTGCCCGATGGCACATCTAGTATTCTAGCTATAATTCCAGGAGAGAATAATGGGCATTTAATAAATTATGATAATTTCTTATATGTTGTAGCCCGTTCTGCTCACCAGATTTACAAAGTTTCATTGAAAGGTGAATTAAATCTTTTTGCAGGTTCAGGAAAAAAAGGAAATGAAAATGGTGCGGCCCTTGAGGCTACATTTTGTTTTCCCAACGATATTGTTTTTTCTTTAGATAACAGTGCTATATATATCAATGAAGTTGCCGATACTACATCAAAAGGTATATTGTTGTATCCGACAATTGTGAGGAAAATTGATTTGAATTAGCACCAAATATTATTACACTGGAAGTTTAATGGAAATCGGTTGATCCGAGCAACCCACATTCCCACAAATTATCATTGACCTATTTACTATCATATTGATCTGAAGTATTCCAATTAGCTATCTTGCATTTTATGAATGAAATTGAGATAAGGACAGTGGATGTCACACAATATGTTCAGCCTTTGAGAGAAGGGGGTTCATTGCCAGCTATTGTAGAAGGTAGTGATGAATTTCAATATGTTCTAAAATTCAGAGGTGCTGGTCAGGGGAAAAAAGCACTAATTGCTGAATTAATAGGTGGAGAACTGGCCAGGGCCATGGGACTGAGGGTTCCTGAGTTAGTATTTATGAATTTAGATGAATCTTTTAGTAAAGCAGAGGGTGATGAAGAAATACAAGATTTGTTAAAATTCAGTGTAGGACTTAATCTTGGTTTGCACTTTTTGTCTGGAGCAATAACTTATGATCCGTTAGTGTCCATTGCTGATTCTTTTTCATCTTCAAAAGTCGTTCTTCTAGACAGTATTATTACAAATATTGATAGGACAGCAAGGAATACAAATTTGTTGAACTGGAATCGAGAATTGTGGTTAATTGATCATGGAGCGAGTTTGTACTTTCATCACAACTGGGACACTTGGGAGTCTCACCTTTCTAGGACCTTTCCCGCTATAAAAGATCATGTCCTCCTTAGTAGAGCAACTGAATTAGAAAGAGCAGCTGAATGGATAAAAGGGTCACTTAATGCTGACGTTATTGAGGATATAATATCCAATATACCTGAAGATTGGTTAAATGAAGAGTCGAACCAAATGAGCCCAAATGAAATGAAAGGAGCATATTCAAAATTCTTGAATTCAAAGATTGGAAACATAGAAAATTTAGTCAAAGAAGCTGAGAATGCAAGGTAAAGAACTATATGAGTACGCCATTATAAGATTGGTTCCCAAAGTAGAGAGAGTGGAGTTTTTAAATATAGGTGTCATCCTTCTCTCAAAAAGAAGAAAATACTTAGCAATGAGGTATCACATCAATGAGAATAGATTAAAGTCTTTCTCTGAGGACATTGATATTGAATTAATACAGAAATATTTAAAGGCTTGGGAATTGGTTTGTGACGGAGGATCAAAAGGTGGAAAAATCGGAGAATTGGAGATACATTTACGATTCAGATGGCTGACAGCATCCAGAAGCACTATCATACAAAGCTCACCAGTGCATCCTGGCTTTTGTGATGATTCGGAATCTACTCTAGGGAAGTTGTTTATCAAGTTTGTGATGTGAAAAATATGATGAAATTCTTATTTATATCCTTTATTGTAATTCTAAGTAGTTGTACGATCACCCAGCCTAGTCAAGTTTTTCATAATGATCATACTGTCTTTGAAGTCAATAAATTAGAACCACGTGCAGATTTCTTTGCATTCGAAAATGAATCATCGGCTATCAATAACACTATAGAAAATTCTGAACGATTTCAATCCTTGGATGGTGATTGGAAATTTCATTGGGTAAGATCTCCAAAAGACAGAATTCAAAAATATTATGAACTAGACTTTGATGACTCGAATTGGAGGACAATTGCAGTTCCATCGAATTGGGAGGTAGAAGGATATGACTATCCCATCTATTTAGATGAGCGCTATCCCTTTACTACGACCTGGCCTGATGCTCCTAGAGATTACAATCCTGTAGGTACATACCGACATACATTTAATATTTCTAAGGATTGGTTAATTGATGATGTTATTCTGCACTTTGCCGGAGCAAAATCCGCCATGTACCTATATGTGAATGGTCAGTTTGTGGGATATTCTCAGGGTTCAAAGACTCCAGCTGAATTTGATATCAGCTCCTTCTTAAAAGACGGAGAAAATATGATTGCTCTCCAAATGTATAGATGGAGTGATGCCAGTTACCTTGAAAGTCAGGACATGTTGCGTATGAGCGGAATAGAGCGTGAAGTTTATATTTATTCCAAGCCTAAAGTGTCTATTACTGACTTACATGTGCAATCTGATTTGGATGATCAATTTAATGATGGTCTGTTTAAAGCGAAAATCAACATTTGCAACAACAGTAACACAAATGCTAAACGTCATTTATTGACTGAAATAGTTGATGGTGAGGAACTCATTTTTTCGATTGAAAATGAAATTGATATCCGAGCATTTGACACTTTGACAATTTCAACAGAATCAATTGTAGATCAAGTAGAGCAGTGGTCTGCTGAAACACCGAATTGTTACGATTTGAAAATTCATCTCATAGATGAAGAAAATGGACGAAACAATGAATTCATTCAAAAGAGAATTGGATTTAGAAATGTTAGAATAGAGCATAATCAACTCTTAGTAAATGGAAAGGCCATCTATATTAAAGGCGTGGACCGACATGAAACAGATCCCAACACTGGGCATGTAATATCGAAGGCTTCTATGGAATTGGACATTAAATTGATGAAACAAAACAACATCAATGCAGTGCGCAGTAGTCATTATCCAAATCACCCTTACTGGTATGACCTGTGTGACAGGTATGGATTATATGTCATAGATGAAGCCAACATAGAAAGCCATCCTTTGGCAAATCATGAGGACACTCAAATAGGAAATGAGATGTCTTGGCTTCCAGCACATATGATTCGCGCAAAACGGATGTTTTATAGGGATCGCAATCATCCATCTATTATAATCTGGTCATTGGGAAATGAAGCAGGAGAAGGTGAGATTTTTAGATCTATGTTCAAATGGCTAAAAGAAAATGACCCTTCTCGTCCAGTTCAGTATGAGCCAGCAGGGAAAGAGAACTATACAGACATATTCTGTCCCATGTACCCAAGACCAGAATCACTTATAGAATATGCCACTAATAATCCTTCTAAACCAAGCATAATGATCGAGTATGCCCATGCCATGGGCAACTCTGTAGGAAACCTTCAGGATTATTGGGATATAATAGAAAGATATCCTGTATTACAAGGTGGATTTATTTGGGACTGGGTAGATCAATCCTTGGAATACACAGATGAATATGGAAATCCATATCTGGCTTATGGTCATGACTACCATCCAGATTTACCTACAGATGGAAATTTTCTTAACAATGGCTTGGTCGATCCATATCGGAATCCACACCCGCATTTGCATGAAGTAAAGAAAGTATATCAACCTATAAAATTAGAATGGAATGGCAATGACAATTCATTATCTATTACTAATAAGAACTTCTTTGCTCCTTTGGACAATGCTGTTTTGAAATGGTATTTGTTAGAAAATGGAACCAAAGTAAACGAAGGTGAAAATTCAAACTTAAATATTCAGCCTCAATACACCCAAATTGTTTCCATTCCTAATCAAGTTTTGGATAAGGCCAAAGAATATGTTCTATGGTTTCAAATTAATACAATACAGAGGGATGACCTTTTAGAAGCCGATCATGAAATCGGTTTCGAACAATTTGTAATTCAAAAAGGGTTGCATAAGGATTTAGAAATTAAAAAGAGCTCCAAAGCTTATATCGAAAAAGGTACGAACCATTTTGTCCTGACAAATGGGAATTCTGTAATACATATTGATCAAAAGACTGGGGAGATAACAAATTGGAAATATCTGAAAGAGCTGATCACTGATAAGCCAATTAGACCAAATTTTTGGAGGCCACCAACAGACAATGACCTCGGGAATGGCATGCAAGACTGGGCAAAAATATGGAAGCAGACTACTTATAAATCATTATCTAAACTTATTGAAGACCCTAAGAGATTGAATGACCATATATCCTTTAAGACCATGTATGAACTTCCTGATGATATAGCAGAACTCATCGTTGAATATACTTTAACAAATGATTCTGGTCTGTTAATTGACTATTCCTTTAGTCCGAAAAAAGATTCACTACCGAATATTCCAAGAATTGGAATGCACATGATTTTAAAAGACAACTTTAAAGAAACATCTTGGTACGGTAGAGGACCCCATGAAACCTACTGGGATAGAAAAACATCAGGTAAAATTGGAATATATAAAGGCCTAATAGAAAATCAATTTCATAGATATTCTCGTCCTCAAGAAACTGGTAACAAAACCGATCTTAGATGGATGAGAATCAGTTCAAATGATTTGTCTTTGACCGTCAGGCCCAAGGACGATCATCTTTTGAACGGAAGTGTTTGGCCTTTTTTGACTTCGGAATTAGATTTTGTTGCAGGGAAGGATGGTGGAGAATCAGCTTCTGGATTAGTCCCTGTTACTTCTAAGCATGGTGCAGATATCAAAAGAGGTAAACATGTGCAATGGAATATTGATCATTTACAAATGGGAGTAGGAGGAGATAATTCTTGGGGCCGATTAGTGCATGATGAATATTCAATTCCAGCACAGAATTACAAATACTCTTTTGGAATAATTCCAGAAATAATATCTAATAATTGAGATTGTTCCTGATTTTTAATCTTAAATGTATCAAGTCTGAATCACACCCGGATGAAACTTCTCCACTTTGCCATGATCAGCAGCTTCAATAGATGTACTAATAAACTGCCTTGTATTTCTAGGATCTATGATAGCATCTACCCAGAGACGAGCAGCAGCATAATATGGGGTTGTTTGCTCGTCATATCTTGATTTTATTTTTTCAAATAATGCTTTTTCTTCTTCAGGAGCTGGAACCTCACCTTTATTTTTTTTAGATGCTACTTGTATCTGAGTGAGTACTTTGGCAGCTTGTTCGCCACCCATTACAGCTATTTTAGCACTAGGCCATGCCGCTATGAATCGAGGGTCATATGCCTTGCCACACATAGCATAATTGCCTGCCCCATATGAGTTTCCTAATACAATTGTGATCTTAGGGACTGTGCTGTTAGATACTGCACTGACCATTTTGGCACCATCTTTAATTATACCGCCATGTTCAGATCGAGTACCGACCATAAATCCGGTAACATCTTGTAGAAATACTATTGGTATTTTCTTTTGATTACAATTCATTATGAACCGTGCAGCTTTATCGGCACTATCGGAGTAGATTACACCTCCAAATTGCATTTCTTTTTTAGCATTTTTTACCACAGCCCTATTGTTGGCTACGATTCCTACAGACCAACCATCAATACGTGAATATGCACATATGATTGTCTTACCAAAGTCCTTTTTGTATTCTGTATATTTTGATTCATCAGTAAGCCTTTTCAGAATTTCATGTGTGTCATATGGTTTTGCTCTTTCAGAAGGAAAATGCTGAATGATTTCTTTAATAGAAGACAAAGGTGCCTTTGATTTAGCTCTGTTGAAACCGAACCGTGCTCTATTGGCAGATTTGTCTATTAATTCTTTGATGGTATCTAAGCAAGTCTTATCATCAGGCACTTTATAATCAGTGACACCTGAGATATCGCAATGAGTATCAGCTCCGCCTAAGGTTTCATTATCTACGTCTTCGCCTATTGCAGCTTTTACTAAATATGGTCCAGCCAGGTAAATGGATCCTGTGCCTTCGACAATCAGAGCTTCATCTGACATTATTGGAAGATATGCGCCACCAGCTACACAACTACCCATGATCGCTGCAATCTGTGGAATCCCTTTAGCGGAGAGTTGAGCATTATTTCTGAATATTCTCCCGAAATGTTCTTTATCTGGAAAGATTTCATCTTGAAGAGGCAAAAAGACCCCAGCACTGTCCACAAGATAGATGAGTGGCAATTCATTCTCCAGTGCTATTTCTTGAGCTCTTAGGTTCTTTTTTCCAGTGATAGGAAACCATGCTCCTGCTTTTACTGTGGCATCATTAGCTATGATTACACACATCTTTTCATTTACTTTAGCAACAACAGTTACGACACCTCCAGAAGGACATCCACCATATTCTGGATACATGTCATACCCGGCAAATGCTCCAAGTTCCATGACTTCTTTTGGATTATCCACTAAATATTCAATACGCTCCCTTGCAGTCATTTTACCTTTGGAGTGGTGCTTGACTATTTTATTTTTGCCTCCACCCTGATAAACTACTTTGAGACGTTTCTGCCATTCACCAATTTTGATAAGGTGATGGTCTTCATTTTTATTTAGATCGAGTTCCTTTTTACGCATTCTTCACATGTATGAGTGTCAAAAATAGGTATATCGGCGATAACATATATTCAGGTTCGAACAAGAGATAATTGTAAGAGGTTTGATTTTTTTAATGTTTGATATTAGTTAAATAAGTTAACCTATATAGCTAATTCAAAATCCATTAAATAAAGGAACACTTCATATACATTCTTTCAGTACTTCTTTTGTGTTCTTGTGTGGCAAAAGCCCAGATGTAATATTTGAAAAAGAGAGGAAAGCATCTTATCGGACAACATCTAAAGCCTTGCAAACATGAGTAGATACAAGAGCTGGTACAAGAGAGATGGCTGTGCATTAGATAGCTGAAAGCTATGTTTATTGCAATCCATTTGGAAAAATTATTTGTATTCGTAAGATTTGATGGATTTACCAACTTTTGGTCGGATTCAGTTGGTTATGTGATTACTCACCTTACAAGAAGGACATTTGTCAATACTTATGTTGAGAAAGGTGAAGACCTGAAAGAAGATAATGATGAATAAGTAAAAGCCATTACCTATACTTAACTGATGATCACTTATCGCCTAGAACATGATAGAGTCTATTGGGAAGTTGAGCAGTGAGTAGGCGACCAAATTCAGAAATCACCTTTTAAAGATGGTATTTCAATTTGGAAATTAGGTGATAGATTCATATTTAATGCTTTGGTGTCTTTGGATTTCCCTCTTCCAAATGGAGCTCAATATCAAGCATAGGAATATTAGGATTTTTTATTTCCCCCGTTGTTGGAATTTAAGAGCCGTATCAGATGACATCGCAAAGATTTTAAAAGTTTTTCAAATGGACGGGCATGAAGGTTTTGTGATCTCAAAGTTGCACTAATGGAGAGTAGAGAACCACGATGAATTTCCTAGTCAGATTTTAGATTTGGCAAAATCAGATAAGCTTAAGTGGCTCAACCGACCAAAAGACATTGTAGAATTGAGAGCCCCTAAGAAAGGGGGAGAAGACGCTAGGATGATTTGGAAATTAGAAGCGGTAAACTTCTATATCATTATCCTTGTCAAGTGACTTTAAAATCCTTTTCCTCCTAATGATGGAAATAGGTTGTTTGAGCCAAAATGAGAACATATATGAAAAATATCAATATTTAAATAGTTGAGCGTGAATAGTTACCTCGTGGTGATTGTAGAACGAATCTGAATTGTTATTTCATGAGAACCAAAAGCATAGTTTTTCTTTCCTTTATAATTCTTCCTATTTTGGCTTTTACACAGCCGGATATGAGTGTTTGGAAAGTGGATCATAAATCTAATGTTCCCATTATGCCTTATGTATCGAGTCAAGGCGCAGAGTTGTGGGCTTGTGGTTATGATTATTACTTTAACTATCCAGGAGAAAATGTAGATCATGAAGTCATTCTTCATGTGCTCAATGAAGGAATTGATACATTAGAAATAAATAGTTCAAACTTGATTGATGGAGGTCAAGGGTATGAAATAGATTTACTTGGATGAGCTGGTACAATAAAGATTGACCCTAACCATGAACTACAAGTGATCGTAAAATTTAAAGCCTCCACCTATTCTAGTCAAGTTGATCAATTAGTTATAAGCAGCAATGACCCGACTTCTCCATCATGTATATTTTCTTTTGAAGTCGGAATTATGTGGGATAGCAATATTTCTGATCCTAGTAGTTGTAATAATATAATTACTGCTAGCAATTCTTTTGGCTACTTATTTAGAGATACTCTGATATTAAGTTCTACAGGAATGGTTAATTGGGAACTGGATATGAGTAATAATGCAAATGGCTTTTTGGATATAACGGGCAATCCAATTGTACCTCCTTTAACTTTTGGGACAACCACTTCTATGGGGCCACCTCTTGAATTTGTATTTTACCGTATGCCTAATGAGATCTTCGATGTCGATTTCAAAGGTACTGTAATGGATAATATCATGTGGAGACACATGTATAATACCTTCTACAATTCCAACATTATCACAGTGGGGTATAATCATTCTTCTTATCACCTTAATGTGTGTGGGTGTGATCACTATACAATCGAAGTATAGACTAGTTGAGTCTAGTTCTTAGTTTCCGGTTACTCAGGTACTAACATTTCTTAAAGATCCGGATGATCACAAAGAGGTGTTAAAAATGGAACATGGTTTTAATTGGAAGATTTGTTTCTTTTTCTAAATCTCTTCATATAATGGGTAGACTAAGAATTTTTTTAGGTTCTAAAAGAAGAGGCACATCTGATTAATAATTTGCTTAACTTACAGAGTATTCTAATTTCACCTGCTGCTGAATATCCCTTTTGGCAATTTTGAATGCCTTTTGTTCATTTACAAACTTACCTCCATGAGATTATTCAATCAATTCATTTTATTCCCTCTTTTATTGTTTTTGGGAACTTCTTTGTTTAACACCACATTTGCACAGGAAACTCCACGTGTAAAAGTTGTTCGCGCAAAGACTCCAGTCAAACCACTTAATGCTAGAGTTTTGAAACTTAATAGTAAAGCTGCAATTGTATTACAAAGTTGGAAAACAGCCAAGCATATGCAAATTTTAAGAACAGGTCATTTTGTACCTATTAAAAACCCAGGACAAGGGGCGCCTCAGGGTGGTAGCTTGCCAGGAGGTTCACCTACAAATAGTTTTGCAAGTGGAACGAACTGCGCTAAAATAGAATGCCCAGATATCTTTGATGATGATGTAGTTTGTTGGGAATGTCACTAATTTAAATCTTGTTATTTTCTGACATTTATTTGGATTGATTCATAGTTCTCACAGAATAAATTGAACAATCATAGATATGTCCAAATCGAAATCCGAGGGTAAATTAAAAGTGCCATCGGATTTCATCACCCATTTCATTTACAATGCTTCCTTTGAAAGCCTTGACTTTGGATTGTATCTCTTTTTGGAACTTTCTAAGTAGGGTAGTGGCTGCAGCGTTGTGCCTTTGCATTAAAGCAGTATATCCTGCTATGTCTGCGAATAAGATGGAAGCTAGTTTGCTTTCTGATGAGGGGTTTTGGTTTTGAGAATTTGGAGGCATGCAGTGAAGGTAAGAATTATCTTCATTCTACTAATTCAGTTTTGGTATGAAGTAAGAATTTAGGCCTTACTGCATTTTTGCATCATGCAGTTAGTCAATATTTAATCACATGCCAATGCTTCTATAGGATTTTCTTTAGATGCATTAAAAGATTGAATACTGATTGTCACCAACGTGAATATAAGAATGGCAGCACTGGACACAGCGAATAAAATAGGGTTGATCTCAATTCTATAGGCAAAAGTCTCTAACCAGGATTTCACTATCCACCAACTGATTGGAAATGAAATGATGACCCCTATCAAGACTAGCCATATATACTTTTTAGAAAGTAAGGATGTAATTTCGAAAGTAGTAGAACCCAAAACTCTTCTAATTCCAATTTCCTTTTTCTTCTTCTTTATCGTCAATCTTAAGAGTGCAAAAAGACCCAACCAAGCTAGTCCTATGGCAAAAATGGATGCCATATTTATTACCTTACTCCATCTCTCTTCTTCTGCATATTTTGCTTCTAGTGATTGATCAACAAAATGATAAACGAAATCCTTATTCGGATTGATCCTAGACCATATTTCTTTTAACTCTTCTAATACAGGCTGCACATCACCAGCATCTAGACGTACTAAGATATGATATAGATTTGGTGGCCATACGTAAGTAGAAAGTCCTGTTATTCCATTTGAAATAGAACTTGCATCAAGAGCAATCATTAGAGGTTCAATGTTCTGATGGAGTGAACCAAAATGATAATCCTTAACAACACCAATAATTTGATGATCACCATCTAATCCTGCACCTGGAATCGTCCTAGATAATGCATCGTCACCCCATGAAAAATGTCTTGCCAATGCTTCATTAATCAATATGGAATTTGAGTTATTCACTACAGAAGTTTTGAATGCTTCTCCCTGCACCAGCTCTATTTTCATGGTCTCTATGTAATGAGGATCGACTTGATTATAGTATATATTTTCGACGCTCTCATCCATCTGTTTGATTCCTAATTCAGTCCAAGGTTCTCGAGAATTATTCATGGTCGAACTTATCGAAAGAACTTCCTGAATTTTCTTTGATTCAGTTCTGAATCGCGCTACCATAAGCTTTCCATCTTCTAGTGATGAAGGATTACCCATCGAAATTTCAATTAACTTTTCAGTATCATAACCTAAGTCTTTATTTTTAATGTATGCCATTTGTGCATTAATATGAACCGCGGCTATTATCAATATTATGGATAGGGTAAATTGAAATACGATAAGACTTTTATTAAACCAATCTCTACTTTCACCAAAAATTACTTTGCCTTGAAATGCATCGACCATTTTGTGTTTCACTGTGAGCACAGCTTGTGTTATACCTGTAAGAATGGCGATGACGAGGCCAGTAATAGTAAGAAAACCCAGCTCAGACCATCCTATATTGTATATAAATGAACTGCTGGTAAGAGACGTAAATGAACCATGAAACAAATGGGATAACCCTAATCCAAAACCCAAGGATATGATGACAATAACAAAAGACTCAAGGGCCAATTGACTCCTTAATTGTCCATTGATGGCTCCAAAGGACTTTCTAAGACCCATTTCTTTGATTCGACCGATTGCCTGTCCTGTAGAAAGTGTGACGAAATTGATTGTTGCTATGATAAGAACCAAAAGACCAATACCAAGCATTATTGCTAATTTCTTCGGGCTTACATATAAGGCATTCCCCAATATTTGATCTTGGCGGTGCAAGGTCGTAAGGGGCTGAATAGCCAAATTTGCTTTATAATCTTTAGCTGGAGAAAACTTTTGTATAGCATCCGTTATCAATTGTTCGAATTCTTCTCTTACTATTGGATTGCTTGTCTGAATGTAATTTTCAACCAGTCCATATTTGTAGGAGGTCATCATGTCTTTAGAAGAAACAAATTCAAAATTTTCAAAGGGCATCATCATGTCTACTTGAATACTAGACATATCTTTTTTAGGATCGATTACACCAGAGACAATTGCTTCAAGAGTGGTTGCACCTGCATTAATCTCAAGTGTCTCTCCGATTGGGTTTTTATTTCCAAAATATTTTTGCGCCTTTTCTTTAGAGATAACAATAGAATTCGGATTTGACAAAAGTGAGTTGTCATCACCATCAATAATCGGAAAACTGAACATCTTGAAAAAGTCAGCATCCCCAAAGCTTAGTTTCTCCTCAAATGGGATATTATTGTTACTTACAGTTACAGCCGCACTTCCTAATCTTGTGAATGATTGTATTGAAGGTAGTTCACTTTTAAGATCCTTTGACAAAGGGATAGCGGTTACTGCACTTTGATCTTTTATGTCACCAGTCTGCGCATTTATTTTTTGATGATATACCCTATAAATGTTATTCTTTTCAGAATGAAACTGATCGAATGACATCTCGTTCTGAATAAATAAGAATACAAGTAATACAAATGCAATTGATATTGAAAGGCCGAGAATATTAATAAATGAATGAATTCTATTCTTCAGTACATGTCTAAAGGAAATTTTTGCATGACTTTTTAATAATCCTATATTCAACATTCTCATCCTTTTATCATTTTTTAAAATAATGGTAGGGTGAAAAAATCGCAGAACGTTCTTTGTAAAACGAAGATCAGCTTTTTGTTTCCCCAATTCATCATAATCATGTGAATAGCTCTCCGTCAAGTCTCCAAGTATACCTTCCAATAAATAATCGGGGCAAAACCAATTAAGAAAAGCCAATGACTTCTTAGGTAATTCTGGTTGACTGGAATGATCCTTCACGTAAGAATCATTTTTAGTTTGGGAATAAGGCTCCAAAGTTTCTGTCGCTGTTCTTGTTGTCTCTTTATTAATTTTAGACCAGAATTCGTTATTGTAAAAAGTCTTTTCCTTCTTCCCCCTCGTGCTGAAGTGGCACCACCATAGTGAGACTTTACTAGTTCTTTGTCCTCTAGTCTGTAGAGCGTTATATGAACAGAATTCAAATTTACTTTTCTGCTTAATTGAGTCCAGATTTCTTCCACTATCGAATTGCCATATGCTTCTTCACCCAATATTCCTACAACAGTAAGAATCAATTCTTCAAATTCACTTAAGTAAGATTTGCCCATTAGTATGATTTATGTCAAACAAATGTACGTTATATCTTTGTGTTTTGTCAAACTAATTATAGAAATAGTAAAATTTGTAATTTTTTCTAAGTGAAAAATCTATTATGTTAAAATCAAAGAGGTGATCTACAAGAAGATGATAAATCCGATATGTTCCAAAATTGATTGCATTTCAGACTTCATACTTTGGCATTGAAATATGAAGTGAATTTTAAATGAATGATTTGATTCTGAACAGTTAGCTCACAAATTTTTTTATAAGAGGTTTTATCTAGTCAATTAGTTGGTGAATGTAATACTCAATTGGAATTTGTGGCGAAAGGAGAGCTTCAAATATTATGAGAGCTTTGATGTGATTACCTGTTAATAAAGAATATCATATATCCTCTCCAATGCACAGACAAAAAGAATATATTGATAAAGATTGAGACAATTTAAAATATTAGAAATCCAGTTATCTGATCGTATGCAATTGAAATTATTAAATAATGAAAAAGCCAGAGTAATCACCTATTTAATTCTTGGGGCTTTTGGGGGAATTCTATTTGCATGCATTGAATATTTGATGCAGATACATGGAGAATTTCCAGAGGAATTTGTTCCTCTGATTATAAGGTCTGCAATAACGGGTTCATTCATTTTGGGTACTGTTGCCATTGTTGAAGTATTGTCTAGAAAGCGATTTGTACAAAGGCCATTTTTATTTGTGGTTCTGGTAAGAACAATTTTCTATTTTCTCATAATTACATTTTGGCTTACTATCATAAATGGAGTTTGGTATGTGATCAAAGGAGATCTCTCAGTATACGAACATCTTAATCTCTATTTTAAGAATGAAATGTATATAGTAAATCTTGGTTTTACTTTTTTAGGATTGTTGTTAACTGTTGGTGTGACCCAAATTAATAGTCTTCACAGAAAAGGGGAATTAATAAGCTTTGTTATGGGCAAGTACCATTTCCCAAGAGAAGTGGAACGTATTTTTTGCTTTATTGATCTTAAGAGTTCGACATCCATTGCTGAAAAATTAGGTCATATAAAATTTGCATTGTTTTTAAAAGATTATTACTCAGACATAACGGAGGCACTTCGAGAAACAAATGCTCAAATATATCAGTATGTAGGGGATGAAATTGTTTTGAGTTGGTCCTATGAAAATGGCTTGGCAAATAACAATTTCATTAATTGTTTTTTCCAAATGAGAGAAATCATAAATGATTTGAAACCAAAATATATGGATCGGTATGGAGTGTATCCAGAATTTAAGGCTGGAGTGCATGGGGGTAAGGTGATTGTTACATGGATAGGTGAATTAAAGAAGGAAATTGTATATATAGGCGATGTGCTTAATACCACTTCAAGAATCCAGGAATATTGTAAATCTTTAGGAAAGGATTTTTTAATTTCAGAAGAACTGCTGAAAAAAGTAAACCAATTAGGCAAGATTAAAGCCTCTTACGTCGAAAACACCATTCTAAGAGGTAAAGAATCAAAAATAATATTGCATAGCCTTGAACTTAGAGGACAAAAAAACTAGTGGTGAGTGCCCTTTTTAGCGAATCGAGGATAATTATTTCAGAGCATGTATTGAGTTTTTCAGTTAATTTTAACTCCAACACGAAGTTCCAAATAGGTCAGAATTCTGAATTCTGAGGTCTTCTGAAATGATCATATCATTTTTAACAGACAGTAATTCTTGACAAATTCAATTATGCTCCGCCTTTGTTTTGATATTCATAGATTTACAAGTGATGAATTACAACCTCGGTGCATTACTTTCTTTTCTGGTGGCATTCCAGTTCTTTTTTGTGGCTCTATACCTGTTCACTAATAAGAAAGGAAACAAACGAAACAATGGGCTTTTAGGTCTGGTGTTTTTGATGTTTGCCATTAGTCTGATGGACTTCACTATAAGGGTGAGTGATATAGTTCTACCTATTCCTTTTCTTCATCTCATAGATGATGGTTTTTTTATTCTTTATGGGCCTATCCTATATTTTTATGTTTTAGGGGTAGTTTACCGTGATTTCAAGTTTAAAATTAGTGATGCACTTCATTTGATACCCTTTCTAATCTACACAATTTACTTGATTTACCATGTAATATTCGTCGATCTGGAAGCTCAATCAGAAGTGACCCAGAAAGTCATTGATGCCGAGTTGCCTGCATGGTTTTTATTAGGAAGCTTGGTTATATATATTCATATCCTCGCCTACTTGTGGTTCTGTTGGAACACTCTTTTAAAGTATCAATCTATTATCAAAGACCAATTTTCTTCAATTGATGAAATTAACCTGGAGTGGCTCAGTTTTATGATTAAGGCTTTTGCAGGGATTACAGTAATTGCCATTATCAACAATGTGATTCCTGTTTTTGGCAATGTTTTTATTCACTACTCATCGATGATTTTGTTACTGATTGTTTCTTTTTTCTTCATCAATCGTGTACTGGTCAAAGCATTGAATCAACCTGATATCTTTTCAGGAATCACTCGGGAGGAGTCTAAAAAATACGCTTCTTCTAATCTTCAAATTGAAGAGCTCAAACAATACAGAATGGAATTGGAGCAATTGATGAAAGGTGAAAAAATGTATCTCAATCCTGAATTGACAAGTCAAGATTTAGCAAAGGAGTTGAATATCAGTGCTAAGATGCTTTCTCAAGTAATTAATCAAAGCTTCAAGAGAAATTTCTTTGATTTTGTGAATGGCTATCGTTGTGAGGAGGTGAAAGAGATCTTACAAGTCCACGACAAAAAAATAACTATCCTCGAAGCGATGTATCAATCTGGATTTAATTCGAAATCTTCCTTCAATAAAGAGTTCAAAAAACTCACCAATCAGACACCGAGTGAGTATAAAAGAAGCTTGCCGAAGATTAATGAGAATTAGTGCCTTTTCAGTACTGGTATTTTAGAATAATTGAATACAAAAAGAGTCCACCTTCCGGAAAACGGTCGATTTCCATGATTTGAGCATTGATTTTTGAGTCAAACTTAAAATTCAAAATTATGGAAATACAAATTGAAAAAGATTTATCAATTGATAATAGATCAAGTTTCTTTTTTAAAATCGGTGAGTTACTTATGGTATTTCTTCCAGCAGCTCTTCTTTTATCTCTTACTAGAAGTTGGGCAGGTGAAGACCCCATAAAAACACAAAGCCTTGTATGGGTAGCATATGCGATAATGCTCATAATGATCTGGGTAGGATTGAAACTTCGAGGAAAGTCGTGGGGTGAATTCGGATTAACCTTTGAATCTTTGTCTTTTAAAAAGGCGTTAAATGTATTTGGATTGTCATTAGTTGTTTTTGTACTTGGGGTAGCAGCTTTTGTTTTAGGGTCTATCTTAATGGCTAGTTTTACAGGAATCCCTGAAAGTGCTGATTATAGTAAATACAATTTTTTGAAAGACAATCTTGGTCTTCTCATGCTTACGTTAGGCGGTGTGTATGTAGTGTCATCTTTTGGTGAAGAAGTTGTCTTTCGAGCCTTCTTGATCAATCGAATTTCTGAATTTGGTACATCATCAAAATATACCACAGCTTTAGCAGTTGTTTTGAGTTCTCTTATTTTTGGATTAGCGCACTACGAATGGGGCCCAATGGGCATGGTTCAAACTGGATTCATGGGATTAGCAATGGGGATTTGCTATATCAAATTGAATAAAAGACTATGGATTTTAGTCTTAGCTCATGTATACATGGACACACTCTTACTGGTACAGATGTATATGGCCAGTAATTGATTTAAAAATGAATAGTCTGAAAATTGGTCTGTTATTCAATTAAATATGTTTTATGAATGTGACCAGTCATCTCCATCACTACTCTGTGGAGACAGGCCAATATCAGATTCTTCTAAGTCTATTCCCAGGCCTACAACCATGCGATTAACATAATTAAAATAACCGACGACTTGGTTGATTTCTAGGATTTCACCATCAGTGAGATTTGCATTTCTGAGTGAAGTAATATGACTTTCATTGACATCAGGAGCAGCGATCGTGAGAAGTTTAGCATATCTGATTCCCGCAATGTATTTTCCTTCAAGATGATTAGTATAAACTCCATCGGCTAAACAAGACATAAGTCTCTCGTATTTCTCATCACTTCCTAAATTTCTTTTAAATCCCACAGCATGATGAGTAGCGCAGTAATTACATTTATTAATCATGCTTACATACGTTCCCAGCAATTCCAAATACCATTTTGGCAGGGTATTACCAGAATGATGAAGCACTGCCTTGTAAAGAGTCATATGAGCCTCGAGGGTATGTGGCCTGAGGCTATGAATGGTCAATACATTATCTAAAACACCTTTAGGTCCTTTTATTCTGTCATACAGCTTTTTTAACCTGCCTGTTGCAGATTCATAGCTGATCGTATTGATCCAACTCATAATTCAAAATTTAGGGTCAAGATACTGATTTGACAATAGATGGATAAGGAAAAATCAGAATACAGTACGGGGGATAAGGTTGAGACAGATTAAGTTTTTACATGCTAAAATATATAGAATGATTTCTCCTTTCAAAACCATAAAAGTTGTGCAAAGTAAAATTGCATCGTAATAATAAAGAGGTCATTCCATTACATGAAATAACCTCTTATTTTTTACTAGAATCTATCAGTTAATTGATGTCTTCTTTTTTCTCCAGCTTTTCTATAGCAGAAGCCAGATTATCTTTGTTTAGCTTGTCTGGTGCTTGCATATGAGCTATGCGACAATGTTCTAAAGCTTTAGCATAATTACCTACTGCACTGAATCCTCTGGCCATTCCTACCTCTGTAGGCCATGCACCATCATTCATTTCATGATTTTTCTGAAATACATCTAAAGCTTTGTCTTTTAGCCCATTAGTAATAAGAGTTCTGCCAAGACCATGCAATTGATTTGCAGTACCCATTGGGATGGCTTCATTTACAATTGCTGCAGCTTCATCATTTCTATTTAATGCCATTAGGATGTTGGCTTTAGTTGTTAATGTTGTGAAATTCTTTTGGCCAATGAAATTACCCGACACTGCAAATTCTGCCCATTCTAAACCTTTTTCCAGATGAGTATTATTTGATAATGCATAGTTTGCTGCTGCATTCCAATTGGTCCATACAAACCCTTTAGAAGATTTGAGTTCGTCTTCGATATTTTCCACATAGAGATCATTATAATTTGCAACCTCAATAGTGAAAGGAATGCTTTTATGTTCCCATTGGAGAGCACAGGTGGCTTTGTCATTTTGTCTGTCAGTGAATTCGTAGTTAAGCCATTCCTGATATTCAATGTTTTCTGGTGTTACTTCAATTCTGAGAGCATCATTTTCTTGAGTATAGAAATAGCTTCCCCATGACTCAGTGTCCTTATTAAAGATAATAGTCCAAGGACCTGTCTCAGTAGGGATCATGTGGATGCTGTAAGCCCCTGCAGCTATGGCATTTCCATTTATCAATACGTCATGACTAAATTTGATTACTGTATTTTCATTGGCCCCTGCGCGCCAAGGAATTTCATTAGCAGATCCAAAATTATTTGGAGCTAGGCCATAAGGTACTAATTGACCCCAAATATTTCCTTTTCTGCTTTGTCCGTTTGGCCCTGTAACATCAGGACTACTATACTTAATAGTAACTTTAACCAGTGAACCAATTTGTTGAGTCACAGAGGATTTTTGATTGCTACCACTAGGAGGTAATGTAATTTGTGCTTTTGATATTTGAATCAGTAGAAATGAGAGGGATAGAGTAAGAAATAGCCTTTTCATAATAGAGTTTTAAGTGAAAGAAATGAACTCTACGAAAACGAATTTCTATCTTTCTTTGTCATGGTTGTGGATCTCAGTTCGACTACTAAATAGACCAACTGATTTTAAATGACGTCAAAACTGAAGTAGTCAAAGACTAGTATTTCGCATTAATTTCCTTAATGCTTACCATTCCTTTATGTTTGCTCTATGGAATTATTCAATATTATTACTCTTTTGGTGGTCGTTTCAGCTGTCTTCTCATATGCTAATGCACGGTTTATTAAGTTGCCCTATAGTATTGGAGAAATGGTGATTACCATGGTGATGAGTGTGGTTTTAATCATTTTAGGGTGGACGAATGCAGGGATTACTAACCCACTTAAGGAATTGATCACACAGATAGATTTTAGTACGGTACTTTTAGAAATTATGTTGAGTTTTCTCCTTTTTGCAGGTGCTTTGCATACTAATTTTGATCAACTTCGAGTACAAAGAGGCCCAATATTGGCTTTTGCGACTTTTGGAGTTTTGGTGTCAACATTATTAATAGGGACTGCTTCATTTTATCTTTTTGGTACTATGGGGATGGAAGTACCATATATCATTTGCCTTCTCTTTGGAGCGTTGATTTCTCCTACAGACCCTATTGCAGTTTTGGGAATATTAAAAAAGGCTGGTGTCCCTAAAAAATTAGAAACAAAAATTGTAGGAGAGTCACTTTTTAATGATGGAATAGGGGTTGTGATATTTCTTACTATCTACGCCATAGCTCAAAAAGGCATTGAAAATATTACAATGGGAGAGATTGGCTTTTTGCTCTTAGAAGAGGTTGTTGGAGGTATTGTATTAGGTATTGTCTTAGGTTATATAGCCTATAAATTAATGAAGAGCATAGATGATTATAGTGTGGAGGTTTTGATCACCTTAGCTATAGTCATGGGTGGTTATCTACTAGCTCAGTATATGCACTTTTCTGGCCCTTTGGCTGTCGTTGTTGCAGGCCTCATAGTAGGGCATGATAAGGTGAGAGATAGTAGTATGTCAGCAAATACCGAACTATATATTGATAAATTTTGGGAGACGTCAGATGCCTTGTTGAATGGAATTCTCTTTGTTCTCATAGGATTAGAGATATTAATACTTCCATATAATTCTACTTATCTGATAGCTGGAGTGATCTGTATTCCTATCATATTGTTAATCAGATGGTTTAGCCTGAGTATTCCTATAAGATTATATAAGAAGAAACTAGACTTTATTCCAAATACAGGATTAATTATGACATGGGGTGGCCTCCGTGGCGGAATTTCTATAGCACTGGCACTTTCATTGATGTCGGATATGAATCGGGATTTGATCCTTACTGTGACTTACGTCGTGGTAATATTCTCAATTGTTGTTCAAGGCTTGAGCATTGGAAAAGTAGTTGAAAAATTAGTGAAGGTCAAGGAAGTTCCTTCAGATGGACACTAACGATAAATATGGAGTCTCAGGGTCTATGAGTTCATTCAAGTTTTATCATTTCTAAGGTGGCTCATCCCAATTACTAGAAGACTATCACCAATTGAAATACACTCAATAGTTGAAATGTCTTTCTTCTGTGATAGAAACTTTATCCCCAAAGACTTCACATTCAATTGTAGCATGAAGATTAGTTGGAGTTATAGTAAGTTTTTCTTTGGTAATACCAATTTGTAATTTCTCACCTTGCCATATTATTTGAAATTCTAGATTAGATATCCCCTTTGGAAGATTTGGAGATATCCTTAGTTCACCTCCTACCATTCTTACTCCACCAAAACCAAAAACTATAATTTGCCATATACCTCCTAAAGATGCTGTGTGTAAGCCATGATCAGATGATTTCATGTTTGGTCCTAGATCTATTCTTATGGCTTTTTGAAAAAGAGAATATGCCAAATCCTTATCACCTATATCTGCAGCCAGTACCGCATGAGTAGAAAGGCTTAATGAAGAATCATGAAGCGTCAAAGGTTCATAGTATTTATAATTAGCATTTTTAGTATCCTTATTGAATTTATGTTCTAATAAGTACATAAGCATCACCACAGAGGCTTGTTTGCATACCTGAATTTTATTGATTTGATCTAAATTATAATCGAGAAATATTGAGCCAACATGTTCCTGATTCTTATACTTGCTCAGGTCTATTTGTTTCAAGTTAAGGAAATTGTCGTCTTGAGGAATGACATGACTAGAATTGGGCTGTGGTATAAATACGTTGTCATATCGAGATTTTAACTCTCTAATTTCTGAATCTAGATTGAGTTTTGTATTCAATCTCTCATAGATATCATGTTTATCATTTTTCAGATATTCTGAATAACGAATAGCATTTTCCATACACCATTTGGCAGTATAATTAGTAAATGCATCATTGTTGACATGTTCTTTGTATTCATCTGGGCCGATTACTTCATTAATGTGATATTCATTCTTTTCTTCATTCCATTCTAAACGGCTACTCCAAAAAATACCAGTATCCAATAAAATCTCATAGCCATAATTTTCCATAAACTTTTCATCCCCTGTAGTCATATAGTATTGCCAAACTGCAAAAGCTACATCTGAGGTTATGTGTTGTTCAATAAATCCACTCCAAATTTTCATAGCCTCACCAGATATGACATCTGCATCACCCCAGACTGGTGTGACTTCGCCATCTTCTGCCCAAGCGGATTCCCAAGGATACATTGCTCCTTTGTATCCATTTTTTGTAGCTTTCTGTCTAGCCCCTGGAAGTGTGAAATAGCGATATTCAAGTAAACTTTGAGCCACTTCAGGTTGGGTAAATGTAAAATAGGGGAGCATGAATATTTCGGTGTCCCAGAAGGAATGGCCTTTGTATCCTTCACCTGACAATCCCTTTGCTCCAATTCCACATCTGTTGTCGTGAGCTGGAGTTGCAACAGCAAGGTGAAATATCGCAAATCTCAATGCTAATTGATCAAAAGCATTGTCGCTTTCAATTTTTATGTCTAGTTCTTTGTATTTGTCTTTTAAGTGAGTGCTACTTTCAGCTGCAAGATTATCATATCCCAATGATAATGCTTTTTGTAAATGATCAAATGATGATTTTCTTATTTGAGCCAAAGACAAGCCGTCATTTTCTTTATCTCTAGTAGTAAATATATTAGAGACTTTTTCTATAGTACAATCTTGGTCCTTTCCCAATTCAAAAGTATAAAGCATTCGTACTCTTCTTCGCTTTATTTCAAAGCGATTACTTGTTTTAATGTCACTTTCACTGGTTAATATGGAGTGTACTGAATTGTGTACAAAGTCAACTTTCGACTCGGTTGTAGTCTGCACCATTTGTAGGAATTTCCCTTCTAGAACTTGCTTTTCACCTTCATGGAAATGCTGAGCACCACTATTAGTCACCTGCCCATTTATTCCACTTCTGATTTCAATATTGGCGGATTGATTTAGTGATGTGATTGACATTTTAGTGCCAAAAAGATGAAGGTCAGTGAATGAAACAAACCGTTTTATATCAAATTTGAATGCCTTTCCAAAAATGTTAGTCCATATAAATGACCGTGAAAGTTCTCCAGTTAAAAGGTTGAGTGTTCTTCTATAGTCTGAAACTTGTCCATTGTCTAAACTAAATCGATTACCATCTATCCAGACTTCTATTGCAATTTGATCCGCTGCATTTGGTAATTCGGTTACATCGTAATCATCAAATTTATTAAAAGTACCATTGATGAAGGTGTTTCTAGTTTGACCAACATAATCTTCTTCGGTCGCTGATCTAATACCTAAATAACCATTTCCCAAGCTCATTACAGCTTCACATTTTCCTTGATATTTAGGATCGAATCGATCTTCGGTGATTAGCCAGTTTTCAAATTCTCCTTTTCCATCATTATAATTTATCATAGACTTTTTTTTGGGATCATTGGAATATCAAATGCTTCCATAATATTCAATCATCATTTTTTCTGTCTCTTGAATTGTTTTGAAAACATCAAAAGTTTTGCCTTGTGTTCTTCGCGCAGCTAATGCATTTGCATACTTTGAAGCGACAATCAGATCTCCTGAATTATTCAAAAGACCATAGGCTAACCCTCCCGCAAAAGTGTCTCCACAACCAGTTGTATCCACCACATTTTCCATTTTCATTGAAGGAACTTTAGTTTGCTTTATTTTTCCTTCTTCTTTAGTAAATATCAAGCAACCGTCTGCATCTACAGTAATTATGAGAGTTTTGAGCCCTGCATTTAGGCATTCTTCTGCAAGATCAGGTAGATGATTTGTATCCAATTTTTGTTCTTTCGCTAATTCATCAAGAGAGTATTCAGGTTTTACATAGCAGCATTGTGACTCTTCGAGATTCATCTTTAGTATATCTATATAAGGAAGCCAAGCTTTCATATCTACCCAGAACTTATGGAATCTCGTGCCGTCTGTAGCTACTCCGTTAGTAGGCCCATGGGCGTCAAAAATTATAATGCCCTTACTATTCTTTTTAATGAATTGTAATGTTTCCAAGGTTATTTCAAAATCAGAAATAGGAAGAAAAACAAAAGCCTCACAATCCATGAGGTCCTTGACATCTTCAGGAACAATAGGGTTCATCATACCCAATTGCTTTTCCATTCTTTTGTTTTGATCTACATATTCCAGTCTTATTACATTTCCTCTGTCTTGATCAGAAGTGATATGTTCTAGATTAATTTGGCTATATGGTTGAAGCATTTCTTTTATTGGTGCTTCGTCATTTTTTCTTACATGAGCTACTGGAATTATTTCTAAATGGCTTTCTTCTAATTTAGATAATGCCACTGCAGGGTGAGTAATACATCCGTAGTTCTTAATTTTATCACCTTGATAAGTGATTATGGTGTCTCTAGGAATGGGGCCAAGAATAGCTATTTTTCTCTTTGTCATATTACCAATATTAATCAAAGTGCACGACTCTGATCATTCTATTGAGAAGATAAGAAACCTAATAGATAAGTTGGACAATTTGCAAAGGGCCTTATGACAAATTTTCTTCTCAGACAAGATTCATGATATAACTTTGACAGTTTTCAGATCAAATAATATTGGTACAACCTTTATTGTATTCAAGTAGTTTTTACAGTATTTTGTCAAGATAATGCAAGTTTGAAATGAACAAATCTTCTTTTCTAAAATGTAGTTTTACTTTGCTTTGCTCAGGTTTATTTCTTTTTTCATGTCAAAATGAAAAGACTATAGATTATTCTGGACCAATAGCAGAATGGCCGTCGTATGGAGGTACAGAGCTTGGTGAAAGATATACGGCTCTTAACCAAATAACCCCGCAAAATGTCAAACAATTAGAAAAGGCATGGGAATATAATACCGGAGACTTGTCATCAGGTACAAGTGAAATTCCATCAACTACAGCTTTTGAGGCGACACCTATTATGGTGGATGGGACTTTATATTTTCCTACTCCTTTCAATAGAGTTATTGCACTTAATCCAGAAACGGGAGAAGAAAAATGGACTTATGACCCAAAGATTGATTTGAAAGGACACTATGCTAACCAATTGATATGCAGAGGAGTGTCTTATTGGAAAAGGTCGGAAAAAGACAGCCTTGATGAGCCTTCAAGAATTATTATGGCCACAAATGATGCTCGACTTATTGCCCTTAATGCAGAGAATGGACAGCTGTGTACTGATTTTGGAATCAATGGAGAGGTAAACCTTCTATCAGGAGTAGGAGAGCAGTTGTTTAAAGGGGAGTATCAAGTAACTTCTGCTCCGGCCATTCTCAATAATTTGGTTATTGTGGGTTCGGCAGTATCTGATGGTATGAGGACGGATGCACCAAGTGGTGTAGTAAGAGCCTATAATGTAATCACTGGAGATTTAATATGGAGTTGGGATTTGAAACCTCCTTTAGATACAGTTGAAAGTTCATTAGTTACAGATAGAGGTTACCTTTTAGGGGGCCCAAATGTATGGGCGCCTATGTCCACTGATACAGAGCGAGACCTTCTTTTCGTGCCTACAGGAAATCCATCACCAGATTATTATGGAGGTATGAGAAATAATGTGGATCATTATGGGAGTTCGATTGTAGCCATTAGGGCCTCTACTGGGGAAATAGTTTGGCATTTTCAGACTGTGCATCATGATCTCTGGGATTTTGACGTTCCTGCCCAACCTACTCTTACAGATATTCAAAAAGATGGAAAAGTAATCCCTGCAGTAATTCAGGCTACAAAAATGGGTTTGTTTTTTATACTCAATAGAGAAACAGGTGAACCGATTTTCCCAATTGAAGAAAGACCTGTTCCACAAACTTCTGTGCCTGGTGAATTCACTTCTCTTACTCAACCATATCCAGTAAAACCTCTTCCTCTTATCAGACATAACATGACGAAAGAAGAAGCTTGGGGTGTATTAGGATTTAACGGTGATTGTGAAGGGAGGTTTGAAAAATTACATTACGAAGGGGCTTATACACCACCTAAGTTAGGTCAAGCTACATTGATGTATCCAGGAAATTCTGGCGGATCTAATTGGGGAGGAGTAGCAGTAGATCGAGAAAGACAAATTCTGGTAGCTAATGTTATGGATCTTGCCTGGATTATTACGCTCATACCTGAAGATGAATATGAACAAACTAAAAAGGATAACCCAGGAGTAGAAGTTGCTCCCCAAAAAGGAACTCCTTATGCTATGAAAAGAGAAATGTTTATATCTAACCTAGGACTGCCATGCAATCCTCCTCCATGGGGTACACTTGCAGCTATAGACCTGAACAATGGTGATATCCTCTGGCAAGAACCTTTTGGTACGGTCAGAGATTTAGCTCCTGTACCGCTAAAGATAAAGTATGGAGTCCCAAATTTAGGAGGGCCAATGGTGACAGGAAGTGGACTAATATTTATAGGTGCAACATTGGATAATTACATTCGAGCATTTGAGACTTCAACAGGAAAACAAGTATGGGAAAAAAGATTACCAGCTGGTGGACAAGCAACTCCTATGACCTATCGACTAAAATCGAATGGAAAACAGTATGTCGTAATTGCAGCTGGAGGCCATGGTAGAGGAGGTTCTAAATTAGGTGATTCAGTGATTGCATATGCACTGCCAGACTGATGGTTTTATCAATTTATTTCAATCTTGTATGGGAATTCTCCAGGGTATCTTTCATAGAATCCATTCAACTCCATGACACTATTTGACTTGCTTACTAATTTTAAAAACTGTTGATCAGAAGTGATTTTCTGACCATTTATTTTTTCTATAATATAACCTGGTTCTATGTTTGACTTTTGCGCTACAGAACCTTTTGAAACGCTTACTACATAAATACCATTAGTGTTGTTTCTTTCTTTTTCTATCGAATTAAGATTCCTTATTTCGATCCCGATTTCCCTCAGTTTAGGGCTGTTTTTGATAGCTACAAAATCGGTGGTGTTGAGATGATTTTTTAATAATACCGTGGTGAAATATGCTTTTTTATCACGTACATATTCAATTTCTATTTGATCTCCTGGTCTAAATTCATTTAGTTTTTCAGTAAATTCTGGAGTAGTATTGATTTTCTTTTTATTGATTTTTAAGATAACATCTCCTCGTTTTATTCCTGCATCATGAGCTGCACCTGAGAATGAAGTAGCCACAACGAATACGCCTTTTACTTCATTCATATCCAGCATTTCTGCTAAGTTAGAATCTACATCACGAAGGGTTATTCCCATTTTCGCTCTCTGAACAGCTCCAAATTGCTTAAGATCAAAAACAACTTTCCGAGCGACATTTGCGGGGATAGCAAATGATATGCCTTCATAATTCCCAGATGCGGAAATTATAGCTGTATTAATACCCATTAACCTTGCATCTTCACTAATCAAAGCACCGCCGCTACTACCAGGATTAATGGCAACATCACTTTGTATGAGGGATTCAATATTGTTACTGAATTCAGTTAAATCAATATTTCGGGCTTTTGCGCTTATAATTCCAGCTGTAACTGTGGATTGAAGACCAAAAGGATTCCCAACAGCGAGGACCCATTCTCCCACTTCTATGGCATCACTATCTCCAAAAATTAGAAATGGTAAATCATTAGCTTCTATTTTGAGTAAGGCTAAATCTGTGACTGGATCAGTGCCAACTACTTCTGCTAAATATTCTTTTTTATTGTTAAGAGTTATTTCTATGTGAGATGCTTTCTCGATAACATGATAATTAGTCACGATATAGCCATCTTGATGAACCACTACCCCTGAGCCTTTTTCTCTTTTATATCCTTTTTTGAATACTTGGTTTTCTAATTTCTCATAGGCTAAAATGTATACTACGGCTTCTCTTGAAATATTTGCAGCATTTACAAAATTACCCGAACTCGATAATGGAGTGCTACTTCTGACTTGCCCAGAATATAGATATTCATCTATGCTGACTTCATGAGCTTGTATTCTATCTTCTATAAGCGTATAGTCTGGAGAGATTAAAAAATGATAAGCTCCTATAATCAAAAGGCTGCATGATATAGAGACCAATACGTTGGGTAAAATCTTTGAACTATTCATTAAAAATGATCATCGTTTTTATCGTTACTCATAACGTCATAATTCTCAAATAAATTCTTGAACGAGTGGATATATTATTGATTCTTATAATGCTTTCTTATTTGGTTAGGATTGTAAGAATTGAGAAAAATGAACTACTGAACAGTTCAAAAAGGTGTTATTTTAGATAAAAATTGATTGACTTCTTTATCATTTTTTAGAATGAATACTTTTTTAGATTTAGGTAAGGCTGCCAGTTTCTTGATAATACTTTTCCCTTTTATCATGTTAAAAACAGCTACATAGTGTAAAAATTCTAAATCAAACCGTTCATAACAGCCTGGTGCCATGTCAGGCCGACTTTTACCATGATATTTCAAGGTGCGTTTTATAACTCGATATAAACAAGAAAGGGTGGAATATTTTAGATAGAAGATAGTGTCAGCTTTTTCTAACCTCAGGTCCATCGTACCTCCATAATTACCATCTATTATCCATTGGTCTCCTTGAATAAGATTATGGACCTTCTTTTCCCATTTTTGTTTGGAAGGTTCTTCCCAATTGGGTAAGTGGTAATGTTGATCTAGATGAATGACATCGATTCCAGAAAGATTATGAAGCTTTTTGGCAAATGTAGATTTGCCAGCACCACAACAGCCTATGACCATGATTCGATTCATAGATCAAAGAAAACAAAATAGATTTTAGAATAATAGACAAACCTTAACGGGTCAAACCTCTATTCTGCTCTTTATATACTTAATCTGACCATTGTGATTAGATTCATGTTCGACCACATGAAACCATTTGCAGTAATTATTTGTAGGTCCCCAAAACCAACCTTCATCAGGCTTTAAAAGCCAGTTGTCATCTTTCTTTTTTAATTCTTCCAGGCTTTGGTTCCTAACTCTATCTAGTTTTTCTAAATAAAAATCTAATGAATTGCCTTTAATCTCATTTCTGCCTATATCACCCAAATTCATGGCCATATCAAACTCCTTGGTATCTGCTTCAGGCCAATCTCCCCAATCTTTTCCATCAAGTGTATTTAGTTGATAAAATCTTTCAGTTGCTGCTAAATGCCATAGCATCGCACCAATTGAATTTGAGTTGTCATCATGTAGATAATCTAACTCTGCAATAGAAAGGCCTTCTACAGGACGTAAAATGGTGCTTCTCATCCAATTCATCATCGAAACCAAGGCGCCCACATGTGGAGTGTAACCTTCTTTAGGACCTATGACATTTGCCTCAGATAGTGCTGTTTTTGTCCCACAAGGATCGTTTTGAAAAGGTGAGTTGAATAAGGCAGAAGTGGCTATCGCTGCAGTCGCACCTTTTTTGATAAATGATCTTCTGTTTTTGAACATCTTGGATGATAATATTGGTGATGCTCTAATTTAGAACCTGAAAAATTATGAACTGTGAAGATTATGTTATTGTAAAAATTGAGGTGAATTTTTTATCTAGTATTTAATTTCTAAGATTGATTCTACGAGGTAAATCGTCATAATTATTCCTCTTCATCATCATCCAACCGGTCTACCAAATTGAGAACCCATTGAATCACCTTAGGACTCAAGTATTTAGCTATACCCGCTTTACGTTGGGCTGATTTTAGAATGTTGATATTTTTATAACCGATGCTTCTCTCCTCTGCAATATCAATATAATCTTGCCATTCATCTGCAGTATACATGTTGAACTGGCCTCTCATTATATCGAGATCAGTAGGGTCATTGATGTCGTATTGTGGCATGTTGTTATTTAATATGAAGCCTCAAAACTAAGAATTTGCCATTAACTTTCTTATTAATACTATTTGGCCTAAATGGTAGTACCCATGTTCTCTGATTGCTTCAATATTTCTTTTATAAGAGCCATGTTTTTTTATCCTCAAAATGAGTTTGCCATTTGCTTTCTTCTACATGACCAATTGCTTGTGTGAAGGCTTCAGAATTCTCAATAAGTCTAGTTTTAAGATCCTTTCAGTCTTTATCTGAAGATGGTTTTGGCATATTAAAACTATACTTATCCTTTAGATCTAATGATCCACCTTTAAGAACTTTAAGCACACCTTTTATGTAATAATCGACATGAAATGTAAGTTTTGCTATAGAATTTAAATTATTTACTTTCTTGATTGATTCCTTAAATGTGACTTGCTATAATTGATTTTTAGAATTAGTGAAGGCTATCAGTTTGCCTGAAAGCATGACCTCCTTGAAACGATTTGAAAGTTGTTTTGATGTAGTCATATAAGTTTGGTTGTAAAAAAGAAATTATAGAGATTTAATCCAAACCATTCTTAACCTCCTGTGTCAAACCATCCTTATGCATTAGGACCGAAATAGTTTTAAGCAGTAAGGCTTTTTTTGACATGAACACATATCCTCCCATAACATTTTCTCCTTCAGAATTTTTCATTAAATAGAAATCTTTACCAGTCTTGTTCTTTGCTATGCCAATGATATGTATATTATGATCATCAGTAGTGGTGTCATTTACAAAATGGGTTTGCCTTATCTCTTGAGTCACAGCTTTATCTTCTTCTTCCTCTGTGAGTAACATTAATCCTTTTGAATAATCGAATCGGGCTTCATCCGCATCTCCATCCCATGCAATACTATATCCTGATTGATAGCATTATCTATAACTTTTTCAAAGTCATCAAGAGGTAAATTCAGATAGTCATTATTATTCCAATTTGCTGGAATGTTGAGAGGAAACATTTTGTAAAATGGTAAATGAGAAAAACTGGTTATTTCTAAATAATTCGCTCTGTTAATTCCTATTTTATTTTATGCAAAAGTCTGAGGCGTATACTTTTCTCCTTCATATATGAAGGTGTCAGGAGCGCTGCCAATATATGCATCAAGCACACCTTTAATACTTTTTTTCCAACTATTTGGTTTGATACGACCATAACCGGATTTGCCAATTGAGGTCACCATTCTTCGTAAGAGATCATCCATTTCTAAATGATCATGTTGCCAATCTCCATCAATAATGCCGTTGTAGACACTCTCAAGAACAGCTCCATATTTTGCATACGCATCTAATGCGCTAAAAGTGAGGTCTCCTCCATTAAAAAAGCTATTACCTTTCTTTTCAATAAAATTTTGTGCTTTCCCTAGATAAGTAGGTGTAACGTAGTAAATGGGAGAAATGATGACAGTATCCATTCCTAATCTCAATGCCTCTGTTTCAATAAATGAGGAAGTAGCAAAACTCCAACATGTACCTGAAGACATTTGATTCTTGAGCGGAGTGGATTTAACAAGATCGGTTATTTGAAAATCATCAAAACTTTGGGTGTGATTAAAATTCGTAGACAAGGCTATTATAAGAAGATAAAGAAAAGATTTCATTCCAATTATTATTAGATTCAAAAACTATTAAAAGAACTAAAGAAATTTGTAGGAGTTGCTTTTCAATCTCATTTTTGACTTATGTATAGAAAAGTGTGAAAAGATAGATAGTTAAAATGCCCCAATAAGTCCCAGTTACCATGCTTAGGATTGACAACAATATTGCATGAGGCATCCATTCTTCATTATAGGCTTTGGTGACTGCGGGAGCTGTGGATATTCCACCTACATTAGCCATACTTGCAATAGGGACCCAAGCCATATTAAGATTAAGAATATATGCTGTTATCATCATAACGATATAATGAGAAATAAGCCAAAGAACGGAGAACAGAATGACCTCTAATGGAATGCTGAAATTTGAAAAATTGAGTTTTAGACCTAAAATGGCCATGATGGTAATGATGAGATACCCTCCACCTTTGATCATTAAGCCATGATTCCAAAACTTGAATAAATTTCCTAGAATGAGCCCAATAATGGAGAGTAAAACGATTTTCAATAAAAATGATTCAACAAAAAAGTAGCTCAATACAACCACAATAATACATGTGCTTAAAGTGATAAAAGAATATGCAGCGCCATTCTGATTAAGGTTTATTGTATCTGGAATGAAGTCCTCAATTGTATCTTGAATATTGAAGAATGAGTTTACAGTATCACTTCTTTTTATTTTCTGAAACATGAAAATGGTCCAAATGTTAACCAAGACATTATCCATTACTAAAATGATTAGAAAAATAGATTCACTGGCACCTGATAGCTCTTTTAAAATGAGCATGCTGGTACTTCCTCCTATCCAACTTCCTACCAAGGTGACCAATCCTCTCCAATATTCCTCACCTATAATTTGATCTGTAAAAGAGGTGGTGAATAAAGAGAATATACCTAGTAAGAGTAAAGGCATTATTGCTACAGTTAATGAACCACTTAGGAAGACTAAAATAGGCCTCATGCCAACTGCCTTGAGCTGCCTCAAAGAAAGAGCACTCATTACAAAAATGATCGCCATTGGCATGATAAAATCTTTGCTATATCTGTGGAGAATGACCTTTGAAAGATCCAATTGAAAAAGATGTGTTACAAGGGCTGGGATGACATAGGCAAATAGTATAGCAGGAATCCAATTAAGAATTCTTTGAACGATAGCAAATTTGCTTCGATCTAGACATAGCACAGATGTTACTGTTAGAATTACAAGTACAATACTGAATATGTCCACACTAGAAAAAATTGATCAAAATCCAGTTCAAAGTAGGAATTTCTCAATGCGTAAAATAATTCAATTCAAGAATTGATAATGGAAATTTGAATTGTTGATTCACTTCTATTTTGTGAAGCTCCAATTGCTCTATCATTTGGAGCTACAGGTTTTGTTGATTCCAATCAATCTGAAAGGGCACCTTCTACTTTTATTTCCGAAGCTGATATCTAAGGAAAATTAAATTATCCCACTTCTTTTCTCAGGACTTCTAATGGTGATTTATTCAAAACCTCACGGCTATTCATCAATCCAATGAAGACTGTAAGGGCAGTTACAATCACAAACATCAATACAATTGGTGTCCAAAGAATGCTAAAGTCAATTTCAAACATGAACTTAGCTAATAGGAAACTTGCAATTAGCGCGAGGACTATTCCTGTCATAGCAGATAATGATCCAAGTAGAGCATATTCTACTAAATTGATTCTAAATATTTGTCTTCGACTAGCACCTATAGTTCGCAGCAATACACTCTCTTTTACTCTTTGGAACTTACTGAGAATCAAAGAACTGAGTAGTACTAGAAAACCAGTAAGAATGCTAAAACCTGCCATAAACTTGATGATATAACTCACCTTGCTCAAAATGTCATTAAGGGTAGCTAATATGCTCCCAAGATCAATAAGCGATACATTCGGGAATGTTTTCACTACTTCATTTCGATAAGAAGCAGTAGTCTGTGCATCAGGAGATTTAGTAACTAAAACTTCGAATTGCGGTGCTCTTTCTAATACTCCTCTAGGAAATAAGACAAAGAATCTTGTTGACATTGAGTTGAATTCTATTTCTCTTATACTACCTACATAAGTCTTTATTCTTGCTCCTTGTACATTCCATACAAGCTCATCTCCAATCTCTACATCAAGAGATCTTTTAAAATTACTGGCCAATGAGATGAATATAGAATCTCCACTCTCTACATTTCCGGTAAAAGTTCCTTCTATTAGTTTTTCTGACTCAGTGAGTGTATCTCTATAGGTTACTCTTGTTTCTCTATTGATAGTCCACCTTCTTGCTGTGCGTGCAGTATCCGCTAACCAATCTGTTCTGCTTCTTCCTTTCCAGCCGTCTAACCTCATGGTGACTATAGGTACTTGCTGGATAACAGGAAGGTCATAAGACTCAGTAATTTCTGCGAGTCTATTGCTCTGCTCTTTTTCTATACCATAGAGTATCATATTTGGTTGATTACCTGCATCCATTCCAGACACATTTTTGAGTAATAATCCTTGTATGATAAAAAGTGTAGCTAAGACCACAGTACCTAAACCTATCGAAGTGAGGAGTGTTTTTGTTTGGTTATTAGGCCTATATAAATTTGAAAGTCCTTGGCGGAAAATAAAAGACCATGATCTTGGCAAGTATTTCCTTACTGTCCATGTGACTACTGCGGCTACTCCGTATAGGATTCCAAAAGCAGCAGCTAACCCAAGTGTAAATATTAAGGAGTCCTGAATGCTGTCCGTGAGAGAATATAAAAATCCAACAATACTCAATACTATGCCCGAATAAGCAGCCCATTTTAAATAATCACGTTTTGCGACATCTTCTTCAAAAGAAGCTCTTAATGTTCTCAGTGGACTCACATTTCTAATAGCCAGAAGTGGAATTAGAGCAAATAGAATCGATACAATCAGTCCTATGACAAGTCCTTGGGTAATAGCTTTCCACGAGATTTCCATATTGACTTCATAGGGTAGGAAATCTCCTAATACAACTGGGAGATAAACTTGTATAGCACTGCCTAATGCAGCACCTATAACCACACCTATAAAGCCTAATGTGACTATCTGAATGAAGTAAATCAAAAAAGCGTGATTCCCTTTCATTCCTAGACATCTGAAAACAGCAATTGAAGACATTTTTTCTCTTACATAGATCATAACGCTACTTGCCACACCTATACATCCAAGTAGCAATGCTACTAGGGCTACGAGATTTAAAAATGAATTGAGGTTAGTGAAAGCTTCATTTAGGTTTTCTCTTTGATCTTCCATTGTGGTGATACGGAAAGTCTCGTTCCTAAATGTTTCACGGCGCGCATCCTCCCATTCATCAGCATCAAATCCTTCTGGCAATTTAAAATAGTAGCCATAATCAACCATACTCCCTTGCTGAATCAACTCCGTCTCATCAAGATGTTTTTTAGCAATATAAATAGTAGGAGCAAATGATGATCCAGCACCTAAACTTCCAAAGACATTTTTCAATGATCCTCCTATTTTGAAAGTAGCCTGTCCTAATTTTATCTCATCACCCGGGCTAAGATTAAATTGGAGCATCATAGATTCTTCTACAAGTGCAGTTCTATTATTTTTAAAATCTTTACCCGCTTCTGGAGGAACAGTTATAAGTTTTCCATAATATGGAAAATCACCTTCTAATCCTTTTACCCTAACGAATTGACTCTCTTCTGATTTAGGTAGAAACGACATGGAAAACAGCTCAATTTCAGTCGATTTTGGGCCTTCTAATGAATCCATCATTAGCTGAAGAGACTCCAGTGCTGGTCGATCCCCAGATATGACCATGTCAGCACCTAGGAGCGTTTTGGATTGTTCGTTTACATCTTTTACAAGATTGTGATTAAATGAGTTAATGGCTACTAAAGCAGCAATACCACAAATGATAGAGGACATAAACAAGGCAAGCTTACCTCTGTTCTTTCGACTGTCTCTAAGAGCTGTTTTGAGGATGAATGATAATTTCATAGAAGGGCTTTTTGAGTTATTTGTTTGATTTGTCTTCTATGATTTTTCCGCCTCTCAATTTGATGATTCTATCTGTTTTGGCTGCAAGTTCTCCATCATGAGTCACAATAATTAATGTGGTTCCTTCTTGCTCGTTAAGTTCAAAAAGTAACTGTTCTACTTTTCCTCCTGTGTCGTCATCAAGATTCCCTGTGGGCTCATCAGCAAAAAGAATTTGAGGTGCATTGCTGAATGCTCTTGCAAGAGATACCCTTTGCTGTTCTCCTCCTGATAACTGAGAAGGGTAGTGGTCCATCCTGTCTCCCAATCCTACTCTTTCTAATAATGAAGATGCTCTTTCTTCAATATCAGATTTTCCTTGAAGTTCCAATGGAATCATTACATTTTCCAAAGCAGTAAGTGTTGGGATCAGCTGAAAATTTTGGAAAATGAATCCAACACTTTTATTTCGGACAGCAGCTTTTTCGTCTTCTGATAAATTGCTTAGTTCTGATCCAGCCAATGTAACGGTACCTGTAGTTGATTTGTCCAATCCTGCACATAGTCCAAGAAGGGTAGTTTTTCCACTTCCTGAAGGGCCTACAATGGCTACTTTTTCTCCTTTATCTATAGAAAAAAGTATTTCAGATAAAACGGTTAGTTCTTTAGAACCGCTTTTATATACTTTTGATAGATTATTAACCTTTAATATTTCTTGCATGCTTTGTAAAATAGCCTAAGTGGCGAGTCTGTTTAATAATTGAATTCAAAAAATAAAATGCGAAAATATAACTACTGTTGGTTTCTAGTAATTTGTATCATCATTTCATGCAACAATAAACCAAATAAAGCCGAACATGTTGCTGAGAAACCTACTAATGTGGCTAATACATCGACTGAAGTGAAGAAAAAGCAACCTCAGAAGACCATACTTTTTTTTGGTGATAGTCTCACTGCTGGATATGGTCTGGATGAAGAAGAGTCCTTCCCTTCACTCATACAAGATAGATTGGACTCTTTATCATTAGAATACGTGAGTGTAAATGGAGGCCTTAGTGGAGAAACGACCGCTGGAGGAAAGGGTAGAATTGATTGGGTACTTGAGCAACCAGTGGACATTTTTGTCCTTGAATTAGGAGCAAACGATATGCTTAGAGGACTAGATATCAATTCTACTCGTCAAAATTTGAAAGACATCTTAGATGTTGTGCAGAGTAAATATCCTGAAGCGAAAATAATCATTGCAGGCATGCTCGCTCCCCCTAATATGGGTGCTGAATATGCTTTTGAGTTTCAGTCTATATTTTCAGATTTAGCTTCCGAGTATAAAGCAGGACTAATACCTTTTCTCCTGAGTGGCCTTGAAACTCGTCCCGACCTTTTCTTAGGAGATGGAAAGCATCCAAATACTGATGGGCAGAAAGTGGTAGTAGAGAATGTATGGAAGGTATTGAAGGACTATTTATAGAATTAATAAATAATTGGAATTGATGAAATTCTTCTCTTTAATAATCACTATCTCATTAGGAATATTTTTTTCATCACTCCATGCTCAGTCACTTTGTGAAACCCTCACAAATAACTCATGGAAAGGTGAAGGGAAACTGATGGGCATGAATGCGGAATTCCAGATGGACTGGACTTTAGCACTTGATGAAAAATTTATGCATTTAGATTTTCATAATAAAATGATGATCCCTGATCGAGAACCAATGATTTTCAAAGCTCAGGCTTATTATCGCATTGCCAATGACTCAATTGTAGATGGGCAATGGTTTGATTCAAGAGGCTATATTTTACCACTTAAAGGAACTATCAACGATAATAAATTGGTCATTTATTGGGGAGATGAAAAATCACCTGAATCAGGAAAGACGACTTACACTTTATTAGAAAATGGAAGTATAAAAACTGTTGATTATATCTCTAACGAGAGCGGATATGGCCAATTTGGAGAGGCTATATATCAAAAACATGCTAAAGGAGAAGATTGACAGGCTTGTCCACTCTAATGTGAATTTATATATCTAAACATATAGACTAAAGTTAATATCTGAACAAGCCATTTTTATACTCTTTCATGAATGTCTAGAATCTATATTGGAATTGAGAATGTGCTTCTTACAATTTTGAAGGATTGT
>Ga0055584_100000435_pt1 | contig 39654 bp, 28 predicted proteins | sample OSDHelmetaG_FD_58716 | JGI IMG/M metagenome (GOLD analysis project Ga0055584, IMG submission 58716) | Pelagic marine sediment microbial communities from the LTER site Helgoland, North Sea, for post-phytoplankton bloom and carbon turnover... | ecosystem: Environmental > Aquatic > Marine >...
GACCCCATGAACCCCGATTCTCTCACTTAGGCTGGTACTAACATCGGGGGAAGGTCAGCTTCAGGCAGCTTTCAAACCACCCAGGATGGAAGTACGTACCCGGTTTCAATGACATCCCTGGCAGGGATTGCGTTTTTAGCTAATGGTAATACATCAAGTCGTGGTCCGTATGCAGATCAGGTACGCAAAGCCACGGAGTACGTTTTGAGTCAGGCACAGGAGAATGGTCTGATTGCCGCTGGTTCAGAAAATGGCCGCCCCATGTATGGCCATGGTTTCTCACTTTTATTTCTCTCCAGTGTCTTTGGTATGGAAACTGATGCTAAAGTGCGTGCCCGAATAGGAAAAGTCCTGAAAAATGGAATTCAATTGACTGCGTCGGGGCAAAGTAATCTGGGTGGCTGGATCTATACTCCCGGTGGTGGAGATGAAGGAAGTGTTACTGTAACGCAGATGCAGGGACTCCGTGCAGCACATAACGCCGGGTTCACGGTACCCAAAGGAACCATTGAAAATGCTGTCCGCTATCTGGAGCTCTGTCAGACTCCGGATGGGGGTATCCGTTACTCTTATAATTCCGGAAACGATACGCGTTTGCCCATTTCAGCCGCTGCCATTACCTGTCTGTATTCAGCAGGGGAATATGAATCGCCATTGGCTGAGGAATGTATGGAATATGTGTATGGTCAATTCAAGAGTCGAAAAAATGGTTTTCGGTCCGGGCACTATTTTTATTTGAATCTTTACGCCTCTCAGGCGTTTTATCAGGCAGGCGATGAGTACTGGAATGCCTATTTTCTCGGTCAACGGGACAGCTTGATCAAGACACAATCAAAAAAGGATGGCAGTTGGAATGGCGATGGCGTTGGCCCGGTGTTCGGAACCAGTGTGGCCTTGATTGTGATGCAACTGCCTTACAAGTATTTACCCATTTATCAACGTTGATTTTCAAACAGTAGTAACCACCCTTGCAGGCTGGTAGAACGGGGAGCGAACCTTGTCAGAGATCAAAACAGCACCAGATATGGAAGCTTTGGAAAAACTCAGAGCAGCCCAGGAACGAATTCGCAAACAAATTCGAACGGTTGTCATTGGCCAGGATGATGTGGTAGAGCAACTCCTGGTCAGTATTCTGGCCGGAGGACATTGTATCCTTGAGGGAGTACCGGGGCTGGCAAAAACATTGCTCGTTTCGACATTGGCGAAAAGTCTTTCACTTGAATTTGGTCGTATTCAATTTACACCAGACCTGATGCCCGCTGATATTACCGGGACCGATGTGATTTATGAAGATCGACAGACGGGCAGCCGCGAATTCAAGTTTATCGAAGGCCCGATTTTTACCAACTTGTTACTTGCCGATGAAATCAACCGTACGCCACCCAAGACGCAAGCTGCATTGTTGCAAGGTATGCAGGAACGAAATATCTCTGCCGGTACAAAACACTATGAATTGCCCAGCCCGTTTTTTGTGCTGGCAACACAGAATCCGATTGAACAGGAAGGCACTTATCCCCTGCCCGAAGCACAATTGGACCGTTTTCTGATGAAAATCATAGTCGAATACCCGACAAGGAATGAAGAACGATTGATCTATAAAACAGTGACCGGTGATGATCAGGTAGAACCTGAGGCGACGTTAACGGGAGCAGAAGTCCTGGAATTACAGCATCTGGTCCGACGTGTTCCGATCAGTGATTTTCTGGTGGACTACACAATGGATCTGATTCGAGCCACACGCCGCGATAGCGAAGATGCACCAGATTTTATCAATCGATGGGTTCTCTGGGGCGCTGGCCCTCGAGGCGGTCAGTCGTTGATTCTGGCCGCAAAAGCCAGAGCTGCCTTGTATGGACGTCCTGAAGTGATCGTCGAAGATTTACAGACAGTAGCGAAAGCAGTTTTGCGTCACCGGATTGTTTTGTCTTACAACGCGGAATCAGAAGGACAGACAGCAGATACTGTAGTCGAAAAGCTGATAGAGGAAACTCCCTTGCATCAGAGTGAGGCAGGAAAGGACGGACAGTTTGAAAGAATACTTAAATCCTGAAGTGATTGGAAGAATCGCCGGGATTGGTTTTAAAACACGACAACCGGTGGAAGGTACGATTGCCGGTCAGCACCGGAGCCCTCTGCACGGACTCTCTCCTGAATTTGCCGACTATCGAAGTTATACACCCGGAGATGATTTAAAGAACCTCGATTGGAAAGCGTACGCCCGTTCCGATCGATTTTATATCAAACGATTTGAAGAAGAGTCGAATCTACGCGCGGTGTTCATTATCGACTCTTCAGCTTCGATGCAATATGGTGCGCCGGAGTTTTCAAAATATGATTGTGCTGCCACGATTGCCGTTTCGCTGTCGGCTGTTTTATTGAAACAGCGGGACGCGGTAGGCCTGGCGATTTTGAATGATCGCGTTCAGGAAGACCTGAAAACAGGTGGAACTCCTTCACATCTGGCGAAATTTATCGAAGTATTACAGCGTGTCGAACTGATCGGAGAAACCGATATCGGCCCGGCAGTTTCACAAGTTGCCGATCAGATCCATCGCAGGGGTGTGGTTGTGGTGCTTTCGGATCTGCTGACACCTTTAGACCCGTTTTATGAATCGCTAGGCAAGCTGCAACATGCCGGACATGAAGTCATCGTTGCACATATTCTACATCGCGATGAAATGGAAATGCCTTTTAAAGACTCTGTGATTTTTAAAGATATTGAAGGAGAAGAGGAAATCTTCGCGGAACCCTGGGCATTTCATAAAGCCTATCAGGCTGCCATGGAAGAATTTACTCAGGAAACTCGACAGCGTTGTCAATATTGCGGCATTGATTATCTACAGATCTTGACGGATGAAAATCTGGGAGCCGTCTTAAGCAGTTATTTACATAATCGCCAATTCGGAGGTGCAAAGACGCATCGCGGACGAATGTCTTCGCTGGGCAGTCCGTCTCGTAAAGAAAACCAAAGCGAGAAAAACAGAGAGAACTCCCCTGCCCCTGAAACGAAATCACTCCAGTAAATCTGAAAGAGAATTCCGAGACAATACATGCATTTTCTGGCACCCCTTTTATTGGCGGGAACGGTTCTGGCAACCGCCCCCATCATCATTCACCTGCTAAACCGGCGACGGTTTACACGCGTGAACTGGGCGCCGATGGAATATCTGAAGTTGACGTTGAAAACCAATCGTCGACGTTTACGACTGGAGCAATGGTTGTTGCTGGCGCTCAGGACTTTAGCAGTTTTGGCTTTGTTTTTTGCGATCGCCCGCCCGATCAGTTCGAGTACAAATCTGGCTGGATTCCTTTCGGTGGAAGGCCGAGCCAGCCGCGTGATCGTGATTGATGATTCGTTGAGCATGTCGTATCAGAAGGGAGATCAATCAGCATTTGAGCGGGCAAAAAATGCCGCGAGACAAATTCTGAATCAGTTAGGCCCACAAGATTCCGTTTCGGTAGTATTGGCGTCGAATCCCTCACAAACATTGGTACGCATGGCACATCTGGAGGAAAACGAGCGAAATAAATTGGTCGCGCGGATTAACGAATTGGCAAGCTGTCAGATGGCCAGCCACTGGATTTCGACATTAGAGGATATTGATCGACAGCTACAGGAAGCAACGTTTCCGGTGAAAGAAGTGATTATCGTCACTGATCTCTGGGCGGCTGGCTGGACTGTTGAAGTGCAAGATTTGTTTGATCGCTGGTCACAGGAACAAGTCACTGTGCGTTTTATTGATATCGGTGCTGAACCTGCAGGTAATCGAGTCTTACGTTCGCTGGAATTAGATAGTCGAATTGCGCTGGTCGATCAAGAAGTCAAAATGACGGCTGTAATCGAAAATGCAGGAGATGAACCACTCAAGTCGGGTCAGGCACTGCTTACCGTTGATGGAGATGTAACACCTGTTTCTCTACCGGAAATTCCTGCAGATAAAACAGTGAATGTACCCGTCAGTGTGCGATTTGACCAGCCGGGACAGCATGTTGTGTCCCTGAGTATTCCGACAGATAAATTGCAGGATGATAATATTCAGCGAAAAGTGATTAATGTACGACAGATGGTTGATGTGGTTCTGGTCGATGGAGAACCTGGCTTGAATCCATTTGACAGTGAAACAGATTTTCTGGCGCTGGCGCTTTCGGCCGGAAATTCAAGCTGGCAGGTCACACAGGAGGAAAGTTCGACCTGGAAAAATCAGCTGTTAACAGCCCCCGATTTAATTATTCTGGCAAATGTTGATCAGTTGTCAAAAAAACGGATTACAGAGCTGGAAGAACTCGTAGCTCTGGGAACTGGGCTAATGATTTTTGCCGGCGACCAGTGTGATCTGGAACTTTACAATGAACGTCTCTTCAAAGGAGGCAATGGTCTGCTTCCGGCGCGTTTACGACAGATCAGCGATTTACAGTCGCAGGGACTGGTGATCGAACCGATTGCCGATTCACCGATCGAACTCCTGAAAGGGTTGACACCAGAGCTTCTAAGTCGCGTTCGTCCGCGCCGCTTTGCGGATGTGATCATTGATTCCAGTACGGAACCCAATATCGATCAGCAGAAAGTACGCGTGCTGGCACGCTGGAATGATGCGAGCCAGTCGCCAGCGGTCCTCGAAAAACGCTTTGGTGAAGGACGCGTTCTCTTCTGGACCATCACTGCAGATAAAAGCTGGAGTGACTGGCCTGCGGAAGCCAGCTTTGTACTTGCGATGCGTGTGGCAGCACAGCAAATAGCTGCAGATATTCAACGTGGAGATAACCTGATCGCCGGGGAACCGATTCACTACGAGCTGGAGACAATTACCGCGCCTCAATCAGGTGAACTGATTTGGTTAGATCGAGAATTAAATCCGCTTGATATCACATTTGGCTCCATTGACGAATCAAAAACCATGTTAAGTTCTGCGCCGGTTCGATTTGCAGGTGTGGTCGAAGCGAATTGGCAGGATTCGCAACTCGGCGATCAATCGCAGAAGTTTGCAATCAATGCCAATGTCGATGATTCACTTCAGAAAAAAATGAATGAGCAGGCGCTGCAACAATTTTTAGGTCGCATGCCTTTAAAATTGATTCGATACCAGGGAAAAGAAATGGACCTTTCGACAGAAGGGACGGAACTATGGAGATATCTGGCAGTCCTCTTGCTGGGTTGTCTGATTTCAGAAAGTATGCTGGCGACCTGGATTGGTCGGCGGCGGTAAATAGCGAGATTTGAAATTGAATAAGTTTCTGGAATTTATATTTGGCATTCAATCTTCGTCCTGGACCGAAGGGGGACAATGGTCCGCCCAGTGGGTCGGTCTGCCGACAGGCGACTGGATGCTCTTATTCTTACTGGGAACGGTTATCCTTATCGCTGGTGGGTGGTGGCTTTACAAACGCGATGCACGGCAGGTTCCTTTAGGAAGACGTTGTTTATTGTATACGATTCGCATTTCGATTCTCTCCCTGGTCATCGCGATGTTGCTGGAACCGATTCTCGTGCTTAGTAAAGAGGAAAAAATCCCTTCGCACTTGCTGGTTCTGATAGACACTTCTCTTTCCATGTCATTAAAAGATGCCTGGAAAGATGAGGAGAAAGCGATGGAAGTCTCACGAAAACTGGGGATGTCTGCCAATACTGATGCCATGCGAAAATTGAATCGGATGCAATTGACGCAAAAACTGATTAACGAACAGTTTTTAAAAGATCTCTCTGCCAAGGGAACGCGAACTGTTCACTTACATGGTTTTTCCGACAAGTTCGATCCGACTTCATTAAAGCTGTCGGATGAATGGGATACTGGCGGAAATGCAACCGCCATCGCCAGTTCTCTCAGACAGGCTCTATTGTCTTACACGGGAATGCCCTTGTCGGGTGTGTATTACTGGTGAGCGATGGTCAATCGACGGCGGGTGAGCCACCTGAAGAAGTGCTGCAAATGCTCTCGGATGAAGGCGTTCCTCTCGTGACGGTGGGCGTGGGGACAACAGATGGCCCTCGAAATGTGGCGATCAGCGAATTGGAAGTCAGTCCTGTCGTCTTTGTGCAGGATACGAATCAAATGACCGTGCATATCGAATCGCGCGGCATGCAGGCAGAAACAGCGACATTGCTGATTGAAAAACGCAGAAATGGTGGTCCCTGGCAGGAATTTGTGCGTGAAGAAATCGTGCTCAATCTGGAAGGTCAATTACAGCCGCGAACGTTTGATTTCAGTGAAACCAAAAATGGGAAACTGGAATTCCGGGCAAAAATAATCGATACTGGCCCGGAGATCTCTGAAGATGATAATCTGGCTTCGGCTGAAGTGCGTGTCATCCGTCAGCGTTTAAACGTGCTATTCATCGCGGGTTCTACTTTCCCGGAAGTTCAGTTCTTGCGAAATACCTTTCTGCGAGATCGACAGATCAATTTGTCGTCCTGGCTGATGGCCGCGGATAAAACGTACGAACATCCAGGTGATTTACCCATTCGCCGTTTGCCAGTCACACAGGAAGAACTCAACGATTATGACTGTGTCATTCTATATGATCCTGATCCGACATTGTGGCCGATTAATTTTCCGGAACTATTGACCAGCTTTGTGACCAAAGCGGGTGGCGGTCTGGTTTATATTGCAGGTGAAATGCAGACCGCCAGGATGTTTGATCGCCAGTCTGATCCCTCATTGAGCTGGTTGAATCTCCTGCCCGTAATTCGGGAACCGGGCCTGTTTCGGTCACAAGTGCAAATTCGATTGAGTGCGCGATCGCCCTGGAAACTGGATGTAACCGAACAGGGATTTCAGGATTCCATTTTTACTTTTTCCAATGATCGTCAGACGAACGAACAAACTTTGAATAATCTGCCGGGGATGTTCTGGCATTTTCCAGTAACGAAAGCAAAACCGGGAGCAACGGTTCTCGCCGTTCATGCTGATCCCCGCATGCGGAACGAATACGGACAAGAAGTGCTGATTGCCTCGCAACGAGTGGGCCCAGGTTGGTCGATCTTTATCGGATTCGACAGTACCTACCGTTGGCGATATTTGGATGAACAGTTTTTTGACGGATTCTGGGCACGTGTTGTTGATCGGGCCGGTCGCAGTAAACAACTGGGTGGAAATTATCCTTTTCGTCTTTCAACAGTACAGGCAACTTATCAGCCTGGAAGTCAAGCGAAAATCATGGCGCGTTTTCTCGATGATTCACAAATGGAACCAGGTCTGCAAACACTCTACGGTGAAGTCGAACGTGGCGATGATCAGCCAATTCCGTTGACACTGTCCCCCGGGAATAAAGCGGGTGAATTTTCAACGACCTTTCCCGTTTCGCAGCCGGGTACCTATTTTGTTCGAGTCTGGCTGGGCGATGAATCCGCGGGTGCAACCGTCAAAGCAGCCACTCTGCCGATTAAAGTCGAATTTCCGAACAAGGAATTGGAAAATCCGGCATTAGATGAAGCATTCTTACAAATGATGGCAGTTTCCACGGGAGGCCGCACCTATCAGATTTCTGATGCAAACGAGATTCCCAACGCATTTAAAATCAAACAGGTCTCCCGCTTTCTTGAGGAACGACAGGAGATTTGGGATGCGCCAATATTTTATATCCTGATTTTTGGATTACTGGTAGCAGAGTGGATTTTAAGGAAATGGTGTCGCCTTCTGTAAAATGGGTCACTGGAGTTTAAAAGTCTATGTCGAGCGTTGAGCGGCCGAGTGAATTCAAAGTATTGCAAAATATGATTTCCGGGAAACTGGAAAACGTGGGGAGCTCTTTGCGCCGTCATACTCTCTTAGAAGCGGTGGCGCGGATTTTTGTTGCCATTTTAGGACTGGCTTGTTTATCGCTCCTGTTTGACTGGTGGCTGGAACTCAGTTTCGTGGCGCGCGTCCTGTGTCTGCTTTTGGGTCTGGGAACTGTTGGCTACCTGATTTATCAACATGTGATTTTACCGTTACGGATTGCACTTTCACCGATCGAGATCGCGAATCTGATTGATCAATCGAAGCAAGTATCTCCGCAACAGGCAATTGCACCGCGTGTAGCCAGTGTCTTGCAATTGCCTGCGCATCTTTCAGAAGCAGAACAATCACAGCCAATGATCGAACAGGCTGTGCAGTACAATTATCAGCAACTCAGCCAGTACCCCTTTCAGGACTCGATCGATCCAAGGCATACCAGGCATTGCTTACTGGCTGTGCTGGCAGCATTTCTGATTCCTCTCTGTTTTATTTTCATCTTTCCGGAAACCGCTCGGTTGTGGAGCCAGCGCTGGTTGTTAGGTTCAAATGAGGCATGGCCCCGCAATACACATTTATCGGTGGTCGGCCTGAAAAATGGACAGTGGATCATTCCGCGAGGTGAAACTGCGACATTGCAGGTTCATACGGAAGATGAAGAAGGAACAACAGAAAGCGTCTGGTTACATCTGGAAAGTGACGACGGGGAAAGTGAAACGATTACCATGAACCGTTTCCAGGCGGGTGATTTTCGGTATGAAATTCCACCTTTGCAGTTGCCTTACAAAGCGTATGCCTGGGGAGGAGATGGAGAGTCTGAGCCGTTCGAGATCGTTCCCATTGATCGGCCACGGATTACTGATTTGACGATCCGGGCGACGCATCCTCGTCTCTCGCAACCATTTGTGTCACATTTTTCAGCCAGTGAGGGAAATGTGAGACTATTACCTCAATCAGAGGTGACGATACAATTAACCACAAATGTCAAAGTCAGTCAGATTGACGTTGATTCTGAGGACGTTTCGTTACAATGGGAGAGTACAGATGGTAAGCATTTTGAAGCGCGATGGACGCATGAAAAACCAGTCAGTTTTAAGTTGACGTTGCATTCTGCCGAACACGAAATCAATTCACATCCAAGACCTGTTTCAATTGGAATGCAACCGGATCGTAGTCCACGCCTGAGTTTTCGCTATTCCGGAGTACGACAACGAATTACTGCCAAAGCGACCATTCCTTTCACAATGATCGCCCGTGATGATTATGGAATTCGTCTGGTTGGTATGACATCGCATCTGCCTTTGTCAGGAACAGAGACAAAAGAAAAATCAGATGAAGTAGCGAAGACAGAATCAGCTGTAAAGGAAACCAAAAGTAAGACTCCAGAGAATAAAGACAAGAAAAAAGAGTATCCCGTGTATGGCCCGGCTGAACCCGCCGTGGAAACGGTGATTGATCATGAGCAGCAGGTTTCGATTTCTGAGATGAAACTGAATCCGGGAGCAGTGATAACCTTTCATAGCTATGCAGAGGATGATTGTTATACAGGAAGACAGAAAACGAGATCGCGACAGTTAGTCTTTCGGATCGTCAAACCAGAAGAACTTTTTCGCGAAATCCTATTGAGACAACAGCAATTACGTTCTCGTCTGCGAAAAGCCAGAGATCAGGCAGAACAACTAAGAGATGATTTAAAACAGGCGAACAGCCTGGATCAGGCTGCTGACTGGATGCGGAAACATCAGCTGGTCCGCCGTGAGGTGGGACAGGTCAGCCATGCTTTAAATGGATCTGTGGAAGAAATGAAACTGAATCAATTGGGGGGTGAAGAAACCTATCAGTTGATTTCACAAACCGTACTAAAACCGCTGCAGAACCTGCATGAACGGGAAATGGAGCGACAAAGACAGTCTTTAGAAACGTTAAGAACGGAAACCCCTGACTCGACGGAGACAATGGAAGCGCGTCAGGACCAAATTGTAAAGTCATTAGATGAAATTCTCAAAAAGATGGCTCAATGGGATAGTTTTATTGATGTTGTAAATCAATTAAACGCAGTGATTAAGTTGGAGCAACTTGTCAAAGAAAAGACAGAAGAACTGAAGAAGAAGCAGGTTGATTCCATTTTCGATAAATAATTCAGGAAACCAGTTCATCGGTTTCAATGGCCCCCTGTTATGGAGGTGAGGGAAATGCAGAAAAGGCAAATACAGACATTGATCGGACTCGCGGTAGTCGTGGCATTCACCTTTATGCTGTCCTCGATCAATGCTGCAGAAAAATCAACAGACGTCGCAAAAGCGAGTTCGAAAACGACAACCGGGAAAGCGACAACCGGAAAAATTGCGCCCCAGCAACGAATTCAGTTTGAGCAGGTCAAAGCCAAAGCACACATGCAAGAGCTGGAAGAACGCATGTTTCGGCTTTCCAATCTCATTAGAGAGTCGCAACCGGAAGATGCGGCGCGACTCCTGCTCGGTTTACGTAAAGCCCGCGAGCAACTGATTCTTGATCGCATGGGCGAAGCATCAAAGATGCTGGACAAATTGAAATTGGATCAGGCCAGTAAGGAACAGAAAGAAATTCTGGTTCTGTTAGAAGAATTGAAGAAACTCTTGTTAACAGCGGACATCGGATTGGAACTCAAACTGGAACAGTTGCGAAAGTTGATCAATTCGCGCGAAACTTTAAGTAAACTCCTCAAAAAAGAAGAATTACAACTTTCGAATACACTGGATCAAAAGGATAAAAAGCAAAACAAAAAAGACCTGCAAGCATTGGAGACCAGTGAAAAACGGAATCAGAAATCTGCAGAAACTCTGGGACAGCTTCTGCGCGAATATGGGGCTGCTTCCAATGGAATTTGCAAATCCCTCTCGGGGGCAGGTAAATGCATGGGAGGTGCCTGTAAGAAACTAGGCGAGTCACAACCCAAGCCTGCTTCAACAGAACAGAAAAAAGCGATTGAGCATCTCAGCAAGGCCCAGTTAGATATCAAAAAGCTTGAAGAACAACTTCGTAAAGAAGTAGAATCGCTTGTACGTCAACGGGTCATGGATCAGATTCAGGACATGATAACGCAGCAGAGACAAGTCCGTGATGTCACGACAAAACTGCAAGCTCGCGTTTTGCAGAAGCAGAAACAAGCTCTGGTAGCGGTCAGACGGTTGGCAGCAACCGAAGAAAAAATTATCGATCTCTGTTCAGAATCGATTGAACTCTGTGAATTAACTCAGTTCAGCCTGGTACTCCCTGTGGCTTTAGGAGCAGTTCGCGAGCAGATGGAATTTGTGAACGAAGGTTTAATTCATAGTAAAGCCGACGTTGAGATGATTAAAGATCAACAACAAATCGAGGAAGACCTGCAGGCGCTACTCGATGCCATGATCGAAGCCTCGCGTCCTTCGAATAAACAGGGGGGCGGTCAATGTAAGGGCTGTAAAGGAAATCGGAATAAATTATTAGCTGAAGTGAAAATGCTACGGTGGATGCAGCAATCAGTACATAAGCGAACGGATAATCTGGACAAACAGGTTGATCAGAAAAAAATCTCAGAAACGGCGGTAAAGGAACGAATCGATTTACTGACCGTTCGACAAAAGGAAATCGATACAATAACCGGACGGTTACACAGTCTGACTTGTCCGCATTGTCTGGCAGGAGGTGAATGATGCAGCTTGTTTCTATGAGAATTCGAAAAATATATACCTATATGACAGTACTGACGTGTTGTGGAATCTGGTTTGTTCCCTCTGCGCAGGTAATGCTTGGTGCTGACAACGACGCCAGCATATCAGAACAAGCCGTTGAGAAATCAGTCGAAGCAAAAAAGCCTCAGGCTGTGCCTGGGAAATCTGTGCCAGTTCTCTTGCCGAAAAAAAAAGATCATTTATCGATGATGCGGGACGACGCCTGGTTAAAAGATCCATTCAAAAATATCCAGACCGATGTAAAGTCTGTGATCAAGGATTTTGATCAAGGTCAGACCAGGCAGCCGGTCAAAACGACTCAGCCACGAATTATTTCCCGTCTGGATACTTTAATCACAATGTTGGAAAAATCATGTAAAAGCGGAAGTGGTGCTGCAGGTCAAAATCCAACACGGCCTGCTAATTCTTCAACGTTGGCAAAGGGGCCCGGCGGTCAGGGAAAATTGAAAGCACCTGATAAAAAAGGGCGCAACTGGGCCGACCTGACACCAAAACAACGTGAGAAAATTCTACAGTCGCGCACGGAAGGTTTCCCTCCCGGGTATGAAGATATTCTGGCAGATTATTTTCGCCGGTTAGCCCGAAATCAAGCCGTCGACAAAAATAAGACGACTCCTGATAAACAAAAGTAAGATGATGGAAATAAAGAAAACTTTAATAATGCTACATTTTCTCTTTCCTGCAATCATTTGCGGGTTAAGTCTGTCATTCTCATCTGCGATTCTTGCAGATGAAGTGGTCCTCTATGACGGCAAAAAAGTTATCGGCCAAATTAGTACGATCGATTCGAAAATGATGATGATTAAGGTCGCAGACACGACGAAGAAAATAAACCTGTTTGATATTACCTCTTACAAATTTATCCAACCTGACAAACCTCAGGATGTCTGTCAGTTATTGATTGATGGTGAGAAACCCAGCTATGCAAAAGGTCCGCGGAAAGGCAAGGTAAAACTTCGGAAAGGCTATCACCGTTTTGTACTACCCTATTTTCATACGGTGGGAATCGCAAATCTGAAGATCATGATGTCGGGGCCGAATATGAAAAGTGCAGAGATCCCGAACAATTTGTTGTATAATAACTCTGTCGAAGTTCGCAAAGTAGCTACCAAGGACTACAAAGTTGATAAAGAGGGGTATCGTTTACCAGTGAATTTGAAAGACGCAAAGAGAAATGTTGGATATCGACTAATGGAATGGAAGCCTCCTGAAGAAGTCAAATCCAGCCACGATCTTAAATATATTCCAGTAAAAAAAAGAGGAACGACTCCGCGTCTGGCTTTGCTTTCAAAACGCAGCGCTATTAATTTTGGAATTGTTTATGACACGCTAATTAAGATACCAAAGGATGGAGAGTATACGTTTTCCATCGAGACGGATAAAAATAGTAAGGCAAAGTTATATGTCGGATCTTATCCAAATGAATTATTCAAACAGGCGGTAGAAAAGAGTAAGTCTGGCTGGCATGTTTCTTTTGCGCAAAAGGGTAAACTGACAGGCAAGCTGAAGGGCTTTGCGAAAGGTGGCTTTCTTTTTGAAGTACAGGTATCTTACAAAGAGTTGGATGTCCCCTTAAAAAAAGAAGCCATTCATGAGATGTGGAAGGTGCAGTCTGATCCTAAAAAAAACTGGCGTGCAGATCGTAAGGAGGAATCTGATACCGAAGATTCGGCCTATGTATTAACGAAAGAGGGCAATGTCCATCGGGTTACAGGTGAAGTGGTCGGCATGAATGACAAGAGCTTGCTCTTTCAATATGAAGGACAGGAACGTGAAATCAATCTCGACCGTGTGGTTGGACTGGTTCTTCAAAAAAAACGTCTCAAGGAAAAATCAAATCTAGCGTTGCAAAGTCAGGTGAAACTAATCGGTAATTCTCAGTTCACAGGTGAAGTGACTGTAGATGATAATTCTATTGCTTCCATTAAGATGCCTTGGGGAGATCAGATCTCAATTCACAAGATAGAAATGGCCTCTATCAGAACAGTCAATGCCCGGTCGGTTCCATTGACTGGAATTGTTCCCGATTCTGTCACACAAGTCCCTTTTTTCAATCAGGTTTATCCGTATCAAGTTGATAAATCGTTCTCGGGTTTGCCTTTGAAAGTTGGTAACAAAATCTTTCGAAGAGGATTGTGTGTGCATTCCAAAACTGTATTGGTCTATTCTCTTGGGAAGAACTTCGAACGGTTTCAGGCCAGTCTCGGCCTTCAAGAGGGTTCAGGTCATCTGGGAAATGTTGATGTGAAAATTGTGGCTGACGGAAAAACGATATATGAAAAATTGGGATTTACAATTGGTTTCAAACAGGAACCACTTAGTCTGGATGTGACCAACTGTCAGACATTAACTTTGATTGTGGACTTTGGAAAAGGTCAGGACGTTGGCGATCGTTTTGTCTGGGGGGATCCCAAGTTGATCCGTACAATACCGAAAGAACTTGCGGCAAGTAAAAATTGAATGAAATCAGGTTATAGAAATTAATGTTAGAGTACTATGAATAGACAACACGCATATCATTTTCGATTTAAAATTTGTGACCGCATTCGAGAGCGTTATAGCATGCTTCTGATGCTGATTGTTATCTCGACTGCTTTTAGCCCATTTGGAATGTCAGATTTGGTAGCAGGTGATCCTGCAAAAAAAAAACCGACTGCTTCACAATTGATCGTACGTGATGTGAGTGTGTTTCTGGTTTCGGCACATGGGAAAAAACTGAATGATGCCAAATTATTTCGCTCCACAACTCCCGGGTATATGTTATCACGCCGATTGAGTGCAGACGCGGAGAATAGCCACAAACCAGTCCCCCTTGGTTTAATGACGTTCGAAGGTCCTGCAGTAAAAGATATCGATATCCTGATTGAATTTCCTTCCGGACGGTTTTTATCTCATTGGCCAACAGCACGAATTCAATCAAAACGAATTTATTGGCGCGCTCAAAATATGTTAAAAGAGAGTCAGCTCAGTATGAAGATGCAAAATTCCCACTGGCTCAGTCATTTGCAGTCTGCAGATCGGTTGTTTTTGAAGGGGATTAATAAGAGCGAACGATTTATTTTGTATGATGTGGAATTAAATCATGTACCGGGAATTACTCTAACCCATTCGAAAGAGGGGTTTCAAATTCAGAATCGGCAGGCTTATCCATTACAGCATGTTACGATTCTGCAGCCAACCTCACAGAAGCAGGAATGGAAATTGGCGGCGATCAATCAAGTTCCAGGTTTCAAGAAAAAGGAAAAGGAAAAGAAACCAGCGCCGCAAACAGAAACAACTACGAAATCGAAAGCCAATGATCCGTTGTCAGATAAAAGTCTGAAGGATAAGGCGAAGGTGAAAAAGGCAGGCGAATTGGCAGCTCTGGGTGGACAATTGCGAGCGATCGGAGCGCTGCCTAAATTAACCAAACCGACAACAAAAAGTACGGCAAAACCAACTCCCGCAGCGGTGAAAGTACCCCCGATTAGTATCCCATTTGCTGATAGACCACCACTGACACAGGAAAAAATTATGGGTGTGTGGGAAAAGACATTAACTGAACTGGGATTGGGAAAACCAGAGACCACACACGTCTTGAAAATTCTCGCTCAACATGCATTACGGAACGATCAGGCGACTGTCGTGTATTGTATGGATGAAAGTTATCTTGACAAAATTCTCCCCGTGGAAGTCACTCCATTTCCTGATGTCTTACGCCGAACGGCGATTGTAATTCTAGTTGATGCTGATCCTGCTTTATTGAAGCGGATTAATCAATTAATAGCAAAGTTAGGAACTTCAGACTGGGAACAACGTGAAGAGGCACAAAAGAAACTTGAAGAGTATGGAAAAGCAGCTCAGGCCGAATTGCAGAAAGCCACGAAAAATAAAGACCTGGAGATCGTGTATCGCGCCGAACAGATTCTGAGCAAAATTAAATAATGTTGCTTGCTCAACGCATCTCGTTTCAAATGGCCCGGGAGATGCTACAGTATTTCTGGACACAGGCTGTGTCCGCGTGAGTTTATTTAATGAGCATGCGTGACAATCGGCGTGATGGTGAATCCAATCACGAAAAAAGCAAGAGTCAACCATCCGATGATTATACGCATTGATCCCAATGGAACCGTATCATCTGCTGTGGGGGGATGAGTGATCCCGAAAAAGACCAGCAGCAGAATGAGTAGCGAATATCCATATTCATTGTTATAGATCATATAACAAATTGCTCCCGTCAAGAAAAGCCGTGCGACAAGATTGGCTTTCTTGCCAATCAGCATATAGAGAATGTGCCCTCCATCAAGCTGGCCGATGGGAATTAAATTTAAAGCAGTGATAAAGATCCCGACCCAGCCTGCAAACATCATCGGGTTGAGAATCACCTCCTGATGCTCTGCTAACGGGCCATGCACAAGCGTGATCATCCACTGTAGAATTAACGGCTCACCAAAACTCATACCCTGTTTGAGACCAACCGTAGAATTGAGAGTTCCCCAATAAGCAAAGGGGAGTGCAAAGATCAGCCCCGCCAGTGGTCCAGAAACCGCGATATCAAACATCTGTTTGCGATTGGCAACTCCCCCTCTTTGCAGAATGACAGCACCCATCGTGCCTATCGGGGTGATCGGCATGGGAATAAAAAATGGTTGTGTAGCAGGGATATGATACCGCTTTGCTTGCAGGTAATGCCCCATTTCGTGTGACAGCAAGATCAGCATCACAGGGCCCGCATAGGAAATACCACGTAACAAAAATGTGTTCCAGCCAATACCCTGAATGTATGCATATAATTCCATGAATTGAGCAGGGACTGGTAAAAATGGTCGATTACCATAACCCCCGACGATAAATGTGCTCAAACAAGTCAGAATAAAAAGGATGAGTGGCAGCTTGCTGCGCGGAGGGGTGATGCGAGACGAAGGAAGTGGCTGCTGAGACGAAAAATCCTTAATCTCGGTCTGATAGTCACCCGGTTGAATGATGATGACATTGTCAGAAGGTGGCTGAGGATTCGTTGCGTCAGACATAAGTCCAGATCTAAAATGAAAGTCGAATGATCGGGTTCTCGTATTGTATACTTGAAAATCAATAAAGTGGAGTCGTGATTTCAAGAGTTTCATAAATCACAAATTCGATTTATGAATGAAAACCGGTACTAAATATCATGATCCAGGAATCCCAAGTTTACTTCAGTGGTGCTTGCCGGAGCATTCTGGCTGCTCTGAAAACGTAATCGATTCCACTGTATAATGTGATGATGGCTGCAGACCAGATGGAAATATCTCGTAAAAGGAAAAAGCCAAAAGTATTGAAGGGAGATTCAGGGCTCAATGAGAGCAGACATAATATAACGGCGACACACTGCACGCCCATTTTAATTTTACCGCTCCAACTCGCAGAAAAATCGCGTCCATGCTGTTCTAGAAATCCACGTAAACTGGTGATAAACATTTCGCGGCCAATGATAATCAATACAAACCAGGCATTGATTCCGGTTGCAGGTCCGCGTTCCAGTAGAAAAATGAACGCGCCACAGATGATGAATTTATCAACAAATGGATCTAAAATACGCCCGAGCGTGGTAACCTGATTGTATTTTCGTGCGAAATATCCATCGAGAAAGTCTGTCGCGGCTGCGATAATAAACAACAGCGCCGAAGTTTTCCACCACCCTTCCAGATAGATGATGACGAAAAGTATGATCGCAAGTACCAGTCGGCTGACGGTAATCGTATTAGGCAGATTCCAGATTTCCGGCCCTAGTAATTCAGTTCCTGCTGTTACATTCTCGGACTGATTTTCCGATTGTGAGTTCATGTTGCTGCTATGTTTTCAGAAGAATTTGAAAGAAGAAAATAAGCGATCAGCAACTCAAAACAAGGAAAAAGTGAAATATGTTCTTGTTCTGTTCACTGGATAAACTGACTACGATTAAATCATTTTATCGAATCTGCTAAGGATTTCACAGGTCAGCCTGTTTGCTTTTATGGGGATTCATTAATGGATTCTTCAATCGGTAACTCATAAGCAATCAGTTTCGTGTTGCTGCGTACATAGATCCTGGTTTCTGCATACGCGGGGTGAGCCCAGGTTTCCCCGATCACTTTGGTTCGCGCGAATTCTTTATAACCGGCGGGCGTTAACTCAGCCAGAATCAGTTCTCCCTCCGAATTCAAAATGAGCACCCGTGCTGATTGATTGAGCCAAACCAAGGTTGCTTGAGGATTTCGACTGTTACTGGGAGTCATTTGATTGGCATCATCCCAGATTTTTTTTCCCGTAGCATATTCAAAACAGGTCAGACCGAATTGTTTGTCCAGCAGATAGGCGTATCCATCGCGATAAAGTGGCTGTGACATCAATCCCCGTAAGGTGCGGCGTTCTTCCCATTTCAATTTGGCTTGCTCTGGCTGTTTACCAAGCTCAATCGCTTTTGAGCCTTCCCAGTAGCCGGCGACAAAGACCAGACCCTCTTTTTCTATGGGACTGGCAATGGCGACGCCGTAAGTTACTTTATAGGGTACCGACCAGAAATGTTTTCCTGTCTGTGGTGAAACACTATGAATGTGATTAGGCGACCAGACAATCAACTGATCCTGGCCTTGATGATGAATTAAGAGCGGAGTTGCATATCCCGCCTGATCGGACAAACTGCGCCAACGCTCTGCTCCTGTTTTACGATCCAGGGCGATAATCGCAGTCCCCTGCTTTTCCCCGCCGGGCATCAGAATAACCAGTTCGCCGATCACATAGGGAGCTGCTGCATAACCCCACTGGGGAACTTTGCCACCAAAGTCCGTGACGAGTTGCTTCTTCCAGATGACCTTACCTGTATGAGCGGAGAGGCAAAATACATCGCCCATTGTTCCCAGTGTATATACGAAGCCGTCATGGACCGTCGGGGCAACGCGCGGTCCATTTCCATACTCGAGTTTGTTGTAATTGCTGGGATATTCATGCGACCAAAGCATTTTACCCGAGAGCGCATCATAACAAAGAATCCGTTCCACATTTTTTCGCTGAATTCGGTGGCTGTGAATTCCTTCTGCTTTCTTCTGTTCTGCTTTTGATGATGCAGGTCGATCCATCAGGTAAAGGCGTCTCTGAGCGATAGAAATACCGCCATAACCTCCACCAATTTGATGTTCCCATAATTTTTTCAATCCTGTTTTCGGCCAGGTAGTTTTGATGGGAGGACCGTTCCAGGTTCCATCTCCTCGAGGGCCGCGCCATTGTGGCCATTCCTCAAATTTAGGGGAGATTTTTGATGTATTACCATTTGGTTTTCCGGCCATAACAGAAACCGGATCGGATATGAGTAACGTTAGAACGAGAATGAATAAATAACGCATCGCGATCTCAATTTAGGCAGGGGTAATTCAGGCAGGGTTACACTGAGCGGAGGAAGTTCGTTAGTGACTCCTGGTTGGATGCAGCCGACAATCAACTGCTCTGGATATTTTCACTTATTGGCTGGGAAAGCTCAAGTGTCAATTCTGAATATGGTCGTCAGCCGTTTATGTTGGAACGGTTTCAGGAAAATGATCCGGGAGAGATGTGGGGTCGATAAAGGTTCGAAACCACATTTCTAAAACGAGTAGAGACCACAGTCGGGCACTATGATCCCACTGTAGATTGAGGTGTTCGCTGATGAGTTGTTCTACCGCAGCCGGGTTGAAAATCTGCCGATCTATGGCCCGCTGGTCCAGCAATACGTCGAATAACAGTGGTTTCAGCTCGTTACGGAACCAATTGTTAAGGGGGACCCCAAAACCCATTTTTTTGCGCGTCTGAATGGATTCTGGCAGAAGATCAGAAAAGGTGTCTGTCAAAATTTGTTTTCCGCGTCCTTTATTCATTTTGAGACTCAGAGGCATCGCTGCGGCCAGTTCCGCGACATGGTGATCCAGAAACGGGCTACGGCACTCCAGGCTGTGCGCCATGCTGGCGATATCGACTTTCGTCAATATATCACAAGGAAGATAAGACAGGACATCGGCAGCCGTGGTACGGGTGACAAAATCACGATCCGGGCAAAGTTGATAGGCATCAAGCAAAAACTCATCAGTGTCAAAAATTCCAAGTTGCTCACGAAATTCGGATGAATACATTTCGAGTCTGCGTTCCGTATCAAAAATACCGACCCATTTCAGATAGCGGCGTTCTGGAGGGACCGCGAGACCAGCAAGGAATCGTTTGACGCGTCTACGAAACGATTTTTGTTCCACAGAAGCAGGCAGTTTTTGCCAGACGGAAGCGGTCATCATTTTCTTGACAACAGTGGGCAAGCGATCAAACCATTGAGAAAGCGCAACAGCTTTATAGCGGTCGTAGCCAGCAAATAATTCATCTCCCCCATCGCCAGATAAAGCAACGGTGACTTCCTGGCGTGTGACTTGAGACAGATACATGGTGGGAATGGCGCTGCTGTCCGCGAAGGGTTCATCGTAATGCCAGGCAAGCCGGGGAAGCATTTCAAGTGCCTCTGGTTCCACCACATATTCGTGATGATCGGTTCCCAGCATCTTGGCTGCTTCGCGCGCGTAACTGCGTTCGTCGAATTGTTTAACAGGAAAACCGATTGAAAATGTATGCACAGGACGGTCGGACATGCTTTGCATTAATCCCGCAATGATGGTGGAATCGATTCCACCCGAAAGAAATGCTCCGAGAGGTACATCGCTGCGCATTCGGATTTTAACTGATTCGGTAAGCCTCTCTCTTAGTGCCTCTGACCATTGTTGCGGAGTTTGAAACGGGAACTCTGAGTTGGATTCCGGATTTTGATACTGGGGAGTCCAGTAGCGTTCAACCTTGAGTTGACCCTGCTCGTAGATAGCGCGATGTGCCGGGGGAAGTTTCTGATAACCTTTGAGAATTGACCAGGGATGTGGCACGTATTGATAGGCAAGAAACAAGTCGATTGCGCGAGGATCGACGGTTCTGCTTGCGTCCGGCATTTGCAGTAGTGACTTTAACTCGCTGGCGAAGCTGAGGCTGCCCGCTTGTTCCCGGTAGAAAAGAGGTTTTTGACCGATTCGGTCGCGTGCCAGGAAGAGACGCTGGCGGCGTTCGTCCCAGATCGCCAGGGCAAACATACCTCTTAAACGTTCTACACAGGCAGTCCCCTGCTCTTCGTAAAGATGCACGATTACTTCTGTATCGGATTCTGTTTTGAATTGATGCCCTTGTTGAATGAGTTCTTTTCTGAGCTCTTGATAGTTATAAATTTCGCCATTGAAAGCGATCCAGATGGAACCATCTTCGTTGGATAGCGGTTGATGTCCGGTTCCCAGGTCGATGATGGAAAGTCTGCGGTGACCTAACGCTGCACCATTTTCTGAAGTGGGTTTGAAATCCGAAAAGGCGTTCTCATCAGAAAAAAGAAAGGATTTGCCAGACAGATCGGAATGGTAACCACCTGAGTCATCAGGCCCACGATGCGAAATGACATCGGTCATGCGTTTGAGCACACTCGGAGAAATATTTTTATCCCGCGTGGTCCACGAGGTCCCGGTAATTCCGCACATGAATCAAATTCTAATTATGATCGAAGAAAAAAAGAAGCAGAACGCGGCTTAAGGCTAGGTAAGCACTTCACGATAAAGCGCGGCGTAGCTCTGTACCATTTTATCGACACTGAATTCCTCTTGCATCCTTTTTTGCGAAGCAGTTCCCAATTCTTTCGCCAGTGCCGAGTCAGCAAGGATGCGTTCCGCATATTGTGCATATCCGGTGCAATCACCAACGGATGATAAAAAACCTGTTTTGCCATGCACTACCAGTTCCTGGTTTGGCTGAATATCACTGGCAATGACGGGAATTCCATACGACATTGCCTCCATGATACTGTTGGATTGACCTTCGAAGTCACTGGCCAAAAGGAACAGTTCAAACATTGGAAACAGCTTTTTGACGTCCGGGCGGTGCCCCAGAAAACAGACATGCGGGGTGACCGTATACTTGTGAGCCAGTTGTTCCAGTTTGGCGCGTTCCGGGCCATCACCGATGATGAGCAACCTGACGTTGTCATTCATCTGTCGTAAGAGTTGTAAGGCCCAGAGAAGATCTTCCACGCGTTTCTGTCTGGCCAGACGACCGACAAAGGCAATCAGTCGCGCGTCTTTGGGAAGATTATATTCCTGAATCAGTTGATTTCGCGTTGTTTCACAAATGGTGGAATCTGGGATCGGAATCCCATTAGAGACGACGCGCAGAATTGATTCTGGGACGTTTTTCTCTCGATAAAAATCGACAACACCTTGAGAATTACCAACCATGAGAGAAGTCTGAGTAAGTAATCTACGATCGATATTATGTTGCCAGTTACTTTTCCAGGAATCGACACAGCGTTCGGAAACGATGACTTTGGGTCGCTTCTGGGAAGCGGGAAGACGTTTTACTGCCATCCTGCCATAAGCGTTTGCAGCAAAGAGCCAGGTGTGCAGGATATCTGGTTGTTGCTGCTGAACTAACTTTTTCAGAGCACGATAGGCGAAAGGATCAAATTTAAAGCGTTTTTTTAAATTGGTTACCGGGATCTGATGTTCTTTCAGAATCTCTTCGTAGGGGCCACCTCGTGTGAGAGTGATCACCTGCACTTCAAATTCATCACGGGGTAAACCAGTCGCCAGCAGAGTGAGCTGTTTTTCAGCACCGGATTGATCCAGAGTCGGAATAAGAAGGCTGACTTTAATCACAGTGGAATGATTCGCAATCGTTGCAGGGAATTGTTTTTGAGTTCACTCTTTGAACAGAGTCTATAGTATTTTATAATGAGTCCAAAAGATCAATATCTGTTATTGGCGTTTTGTTATTCTGTATCATAGATCGGCTACTGATGATCGTACAGTTTGGATCTGCCCGGATTGAGTTAGTATTGGGAGATATTACGGTTCAACAGGTTGATGCCATCGCCAACGCGGCGAATGCACAGTTGGCCGGTGGGGGAGGTGTGGATGGTGCCATACATCTGGCAGCGGGGCCGAAAATCATGGAAGAGCTCCAGCGTCGGTATCCAGATGGCTGTCCGACAGGTAGTGCTGTTGTGACTTCTGGCGGAAATTTACCCTCACGCTATGTCTTTCACGCGGTCGGGCCGATCTGGCAGGGAGGCGGAAAAAAAGAGAGTGGATTGTTGGAGGCGGCTTATCAGGCATGTCTGTCTCTGGCAGAGAAGCATACGTGTCGCACGCTGGCGTTCCCTTCCATCAGTACCGGCGTGTATCGCTATCCGGTCGATTTAGCGGCGGAAGTCGCTTTACGAACCGTCGCAGTTAAACTGGAAACTTCGGATCAACTGGATCTTGTTCGATTTGTCTTGTTTGATCAGGGAACATTCGGCAGTTACGCCCGGGTCCTCGAAACAATGTTGGTTTGAATCAATGCGCGGACCTGTCTTCAAGACTCAGTCGTGGTACAGTTTCTCGAATTTGATCTAAATCGAGAGTTGATTGCCACTGATTAGTCCAATTGGCTTGCCGGGCTGAGGACTTCCGGAAAGATTTTGTAATTCCGACTGTTTCGGTACAGACTTTTATTTCGAAGTGCATAGAATAACAGTATGTAAAAAAAGACATTCCTATCTTTCTTGATTTGGATCGATTATGAAGCGACAAATCTTCTCTTGGTTGCCACTCGTCACCTTGGTACTTTTTTTTGTGTGTGAAAAACAGAATCATGCGGATGATCCTGCCAAAAATAGTACACAGAAAACGGCTAAAAAGAGTTCCAGCTCAAACACAAAATCGAAACCAGATAACGAAGGCCTGGTGGCACTTAATAAGCAGAAAACCGTACTGCTTGATGTGGAGGGGAAACGTCTGTTGTTGAGAACACAGGTTTGTCTGCAGGAAGGCGTGTTGGAAATGCTCTGCTGTAAAAAGCAGACGAAGGAACACGAATCGATTCTTTCGATCGATACTTCGGCTCAGGCCATTCATGCTGGCCTGCTTGCCATCGGTGCCAAGGCGGGATCTCCGGTAAAATTCTCACCAAAGTATCAACCGCCACAGGGACAAAAGTTGAATCTCTATCTTCAATGGAAGGATAAACAGGGAAAACTATATCGTGAATTAGCACAGGATTGGGTCCGCACTGCCACAAATCGCTATTTTACCAGTAAGCTGGACAAGCTGCCTGAAGGCGTGGTCATCGATAAGGAAAAAAATGAATTGCGATATGACGATAAATACAAGGAGTTGATCTGGTTCGGTCAGATGTCTATAAAATCGCGTGATGACTTTCTTGCCATGTCGAGTAATAAATCCTTTCAGAAGGCGATCAATAAATTCTATGATGAAAGTCAAATACATACCATGAAAGCAGACTGGGTCTTTGCTGGCAGTGGTTTTTCAGTTGATGAGACAACAGGCAAAAAAATTTACCATGCCGAAGGTGGTGACTTAATCTGTGTTGCTAACTTTCCGACTGCGATCATCGATATCAATATCGCAAGCTCTTCTTCGGGGGAAGGAAATCTACTATACGAGGCCAATCCGGATAAAATTCCCCCGCGTGGCACCCCTGTAACGATTGAAATCTCAGTCGCAAAGAAATAATTCAGTTAATGAGAGCGAATGCTTTTTTCATAGCGGCGGCAGTGGCGGCGACCGCTTGATCTGCCGGTAATTTTCTGAGAGCTGCATTGAATGGTTCTGCGCGAACCGGGCCATCATAGCCAAGGTGATTCAACGTATTCAGGAATGTTGCCAGATCAATCACACCGGTCGCCATGGGCAATTCGCGTTTCTGATCAATCTGCTCATCCACCGCAAGGCCTGAGGGCGCATCATTCAGATCCACGGCAACAATGTCAGCGTTGGTTAATGTCAGCAAATCTTCTTTGGTTTCATGTGCGGTATACCAGTGCCAACTGTCCATGACCAACCCGACTCCTTTTACGTCAATTTCTGCAATCAGTTCCTTCGTTTCAGGCATCGAATGAATGTATGGATATTTTTGGCTAGACCAGAGAGTTTTCGGGCCAACATATTCTAATCCGAATCGTAACCCGTGATCTGCCAGAATTTGTGAGATTTGTTTTAAGCGACGTGCATGCTGTTTGAAGTTAGCGTTGTAGGTTAATTCCTTATGAGTGGGCATCAACCAGGTTCCCGTTCGTGTGACTCCCGCTCGTTGCAAGGCGGCTGAAGAAGCTGGTAGCGCAGCAATTCCTTTCTTGAATGTGGCTTCGTCTTTACGAAAGTCAACAGGCATACCCGCAGCACTGAATACCAGATTCTTACGTTGCATCTCTGATTTGAAGTCTGCTAATTGACTTTCAGTGAGTTTTCCCAGATAGCCTGCATCAGGCACAACTGCTTCAAAACCAAACCGGGACGCATAATCGAGGGCCTGTTTTTGATTGGCTTTCACGCCGATACGACCGCAAGAGAGGTCCAGTTTCATCAATCTTGGCCTGGGTTTGGTCAGTGAAGCGGAGGTGAAACTCGTTAAAGCGCCTGAGAACAGGGCAGCACTTGAAGATTGTATAAATGTACGTCGATTGAAAGTCATTGACTAAGCCTTTCCTCGTGGAGATTAATGATTTCATTCAGTGTGAAACCAATCAGGACCGGTCTCTTACGAAAGTTAAGAGAGTATCAAGTCCTTAAGTGATTATAGAACAATGTTTTATAAAAATAAAATGCAGGACGCTCTTTTCTATTTTTGGATCAGTTCAGTTTAAGAAAGTACAGTCAGAAATGGTTGAAGTAAATTCTGGTAATTTGGGATGAGATTGTGGGTTTAATCTAATCTGAACCCGGATCGAATTGGGAACGGTTCTGATTTTCAGCTGACATCAGTTTCGCTAATACCAAACTGCTGTAAATGACGAATTTTTAGTCATAGCTGTCCTGAATTTATGAGGCACCTGTTCAACAGTGAGGTTGAACGGTGCGATGTTTTGAGTGGATCTGAAAAAGTCAGTCACAATTATGATCTGCAAGTTCTGAACTTAATAGAACTGACCAGTCCTGATTTTCTTTATTCAGATTACTGAAGGCAAAGAGATTACATGAAAATAAATATTCGTCAGACACACAAAATGATTTTGATGTGCTGGCCAAATCATATCACCACGACGGGCAAGCCCGGTTTACGTCTTATCACGGATGAATGGATCACGTTCTCGAGATTCAGTTCAGACAAGACGGTGCCTTGCATTTTCTTAGCGAAAAGGAACGGTACCGCATGATGCGCATGCTAAAAATCAGATCACAACACCATTTTTCGAATATGTTGGCATCCGCCATCTTTTCGGCAGCGATCGGAATCCTTTATTTTAGCTTTGACCCTTCTCCGGCAGATGCAGATCCGAGTGATATGGCGATCATGGCGATGAAGCCGGTCCCGATTCCAGTTATCGCTTATAAACCAACCAATCTGTCCGAGCCGCAACAGACAATGAAACGGGATGGCAGCACCAAACAGGCACCTCAGCAAAATGGTACTTTAACTGGTCGCATGGCATTGTTGATGAATCTGTTACTGCTGGAAAAAGGGTGTCGTCATCTTGAAACCGTTCCGGATTACACAACAACATTTTCCAAGCAGGAATTTGTTGGAGGCACTTTATCAGAGAATCAGGTGATCAACCTGAAATGCCGCCATAAGCCTTTCAGTGTTTACATGAAGTGGGTTGTGGGAGATAAGGGACAGGAGCTTCTTTATGTTAATGGCCAGAATGATAATAAGATGCTGGTGAAGATGGGAGGCCTGAAAGGGCGACTTGTACCCACATTGAAACTTGATCCTACGGGTTCATTAGCAATGCAGGAATCACGTTATCCGATCACGAAGGCTGGAATTATGGCTCTTGCGAAAGAGATCATCGGATATCGCAAAAAAGACCTTGATTTAGATCTCAACACCGAGTGTGTGATGCTGCCAAATCAGAAGTTTGATGGTAAAGACTGTTATTGTTTCATCGCCCATTTTGCCAATGCCAAAGAATCTGACATCTATCGTAAATCAATCATTTATATTGATCAGAAAACTTGTCTGCCAATATTTGTGCGGGGATTTGGCTGGCCTGAAGATGGTATCGCCAGTGCTTCTCCGGAAGAGTTGGATGAAAAGACTCTGATCGAATCTTATTCTTTTACTGATATCAATATGCAATCTGAACTGGCCACATCAGAGTTCAGTAAATCGAACAAAAATTATCGGTTTCGCAAATAAGCGATCGCGTTTTTAATAAATGGAATATGCATAAATCGCCCGTCTCGAGCTTTCAGAGTTTGAGATGGGCGATTGCTGCTTCCGGGGTCATGATATAGCTCAAATAAAACGGTCCGAATTCTGCATACTTGGCTGATGCTTTATCAAATCGCATTGTATATACGATTTCCTTAATCGGCTCGGGAGCGCGACCCCAGAGTGTGACGCCCCATTCCCAGTCATCAAAGCCCGTGGATGCAGTGATGACTTGCACCACGCGGCCAGCGAATTTCATTCCGCTCAGTCCATGTTCCGCCATCATACTGTAACGGTTGCTGAACTGTTCCATGTACCAGTTGGCACCGGGCACGCGCGATTTATTCATCGGGTAAAATGTACAGACAGGGAAGTCGGGAAACTCCGGATAGATCCGCTGTTGATTCATCGAAGGCAGACGGCTTTCGTATGCTTTGAGTTTGGCTTGAAATGCCGGGCTTTCCGGGTCGGTTCCCTCCTGCTTCAGCTTTGACGTATATTGTTCCAGCGTGGGTACATACTCTGATATTTCTGTGATGGAAACAAACGAATAAGTGGGAATCAATGCCGGTCCCAGTTCGCAAGAACGAATCGCCTGTTGAATACTGTCGAGTTTGATAGGATCAGGGTCCATCACGAGCACCTGCAAATCGGCTTTATGCCCGGAAACAATAGAAGACTGAATCCGAACGGGAGCGTCTTCACGATCAGGACTCAGCAGAGCTGCAAGTGTTTCGCGACCTGCAGCACGAGTCTTCTGGTCGATCTGGTTCAATACTCCCTGATCAACGCGGTAGTACAAATGCAGGCAATGCCAGCCTTCAGTCATCCTGGTGGTGGGGTCAGGCATCGGAGCAGAACTATGGGGAGGACGATTCACGTCGGTTTACCTTGTAATTTAAGATACGTAAAGATTGATTATTGAGGTAGACCCGCAGCAGTCAATAGACGAAACGAGCATCCTGAAACAGATTATAACTGAACTGGAAGACTGAGAAAACGCTGGAGCGGTATTGGTTTTAAAATAGACCTTCGATTCGCTCTATTTTTCCTTGATCTGAAGTTGTTTTTCATCCCATCCCAGTTGCTGGCTGACTTTGATTGGATAACTCCAGTCCTCTGCGTTCGCATGACTGACTTTGGTCGGTCTGCGACTGGCGGCCATCGCGAGCGCTTGAGGCACATCCAGGAATCGCATTACATTCAGCAGCGCGGGACCATTCTGATGCGATGCAGGCATGCCGGTCAGGTCCAGTTCGTTGACTCCTTCTTCAAAAAGTGAGGCATACAGGCACAAGGCAGCCGCATTTCCACTCGCTTTCAACTCCAATCTAGCTTTAGATAAATAAGGTTGTCCCTTCAATTCCTGGATAGCACGCCGAACATCCCAGATCTGCATTCCTTCCAGAGATTGTCCTAACAGATAAAACCGACGTTTGATCTGAATCTGCTTCCGTTTATCAGGATTCCAACTGCTCAAGCCAATTCCCCTTGGTGCAAAATAGGCAACAGCCGTCTTCTGGTCGATGACCTGTTGTTGCATTTTCTGGTAAAGATTGGGTGAAATCTTAGATTTCGAATTCTGCGAAAACGAATCTGGAAATACAGGAGCCAGCACCTGAGTAAAGGCTTCCCATTCCTCTTGGTTCAATACATTCAATCTCACTTGCCCGATCCCTTTTTCTGGAGTCTTTTCGGGAACGATAATGAACAATTTGAGAGGAACGTATTTCTGGCTGTCAAAGGTAACTGTTTTCAGCGTGAGCCCGTCTTTGGTCGTGGTTTCGACTTTCGTTTTGATTGTAGAATCATTTTTCTTTGGCCAGGCACGAAACGATTTAGTGCGAAGCAGCTTTTTCCATTTTTCAGTTTGTTGTTCCCATTGCTGCGTGTCTTTTGGAATCGGTGCTTTTGCCTGTTTGACAAATGATTCGTGTATTTTCGTGTTTTTCTGGTCTGCGGGTAGTGTTTTAAATACCTTGAGTTCTTCCGGGGTATGAAATTTGGTCGCTGCCATTTCAATCAGAGAGTCATCTCCTTTCAGGAAATGGTTGAACCAGTGGAAAGCATGAATTCGCAATTCCTGAGTGTCTTTATGTGGCCCCTCTGTGATCTGTAGACCCAGATTTTGTGGGACACCATACAATTCGTAAATCTGCATTGTTTTTCGGTATACGTCAACCACTCCATCGAGTGGAAAGATACTGTCTTTATCGGTGTTGGAAATCAACAAAGGACGCGGTGCCACCAGCGCCGCGACTTGGGCGTAGTCCCACTGATAAGTGTTGACCATAAACATACAGTCACAGTGCCCTTCGACGGCTCCATCGATCACGTAATTCTTGAGATTTGTGATTCCAGCAACCGGGACAGATGCCTTAATTCGTTCATCAATAGCGGAAATCCACCAGCTATAGGCCCCCCCACCCGAGCGGCCTGTGACACCCAGCTTTTCGCCATCCACTTCCGGTCGAGACTGCAGATAATCCAGAGCGCGGATACAGTTCCAGGCTTCCACACCAGCCGGAGTATAACCGCGGGAAAACCACCACCACATCCCTTCACGATAGGTTCCGTGATGCAGGCCTTCAATTTCTCCCAGTTGCAACGTGTCGATCGTCAGACAGACATAACCATTTCTGGCAAACCAGGCACCATGATGTTGGTAATGTGCTTTGCTGCCGTAACTGATCCCGTTTTTCTTGACATTTCCATGGCCGCAAACATAGAGGATCGCGGGGATTTTGCCTTCCTGTTTGATCGGACGGTAAAGATTTCCTGTGACATGTAATCCCGGTCGCGACTGGAATGTAACATTTTCGACAATAAAACCATCACTGTTAGTTGTGTTAGTGATTTTGGGTTTCAGGTCAGTTTTCGGTGGCAAAGGTGAGAGTCCGAGCATTTCAAAAAGCTGTTTTCGATAGGTGCCTCGTTTCTTTTTCCAAGCCTCCAGGTCTTTAATATCCCTCAAACTGCGATTCGCCAATTGCTCGGCGTGATAACGGAAATAGTTACTCAGTTGCTGGTCTGCAGGGCTGGTTCCAATGACCTTGCGTTTATTGAGAACAGGATTTGCACCCTGTGAACTGCCAATCTGAAGAAACAATCCAATGAAAGTCAACGCGATTACATTAAGGCGGTGTCGTTTCTGAGTCATCACAAATCCTGTTGTTTTCAGAGGTGGGAGACTTTGGTGAGAATTTGATAAACAATGCTTGGAATTGTATCAGGTTACGTGATCGCTGTCAGCCAGGTGCCCGTCATTCTCGAAGGCACAACACAAATTACTGAGATGATTTATGAGCTTCTTTGAATCAAAAGGTCAAGATTTTCCTGAGAAAGCGACCTGTTTTTGCGAACCACAGACAAGAATCAATCGTCATCTTTGTATTGTTTTTCCCTGTCACAGTAATTGGTTTTCTGTGCAGAGACAGGGAGCTTGGCCCCTTTCAGAAAACAGTGAATGAGGAGAACTCAAATGTCTAAGACAAAAAGTCTACAAACAGTTCTCAATCAATGGTTGGAACGCGATCTTACAGAAGAAGCTCGCGCCGGGAAATTAGCGCCGGTCTTTCTGTTGGATGAATTGGTCAATGATGTTGCAGAAGTCTTGAATGCAGGGCGGTTTCCAATTCTGTATGGTGGTTCAGGAGTTGGTAAATCCTCAGTGATTTATCAACTGGTCACGTTGTCAGTTGAGGGAGAAGGTCCGGCCTCTTTTGAAAATGCACGTGTTGTGAAATTGTCTTTCCGACGGGCAATCGCCTGTCTGAAAAAAGAAAACCAGCTGCGTGGAGATTTTCAGGAACTGTTGAATGCGTTATTGGCGTCAGATGAAAATATCATTCCATTCTTCTGTGATCTGGAAGTGATGAACGATTTTAATCTGCAGCCTTTGTTGCAGTCGTTTGCCTATCAGACAAATCGCCCATTACTGGCGGAAGGAAGTCGCTCCAGCGTGGAAGCGATGTTTGAAAACTACCCGGAACTGGAGAGTCATTTTGTTGCGTTAATGGTGCATGAACCTGATCTCTCCTCGGCTCGAAAAATTGTCAGCCGCTGGTCAGAAAATCAGTTGAAATCAGAGAGTATTCAGTTTTCTGAATCAGCACAGGAAGAAGCGTTATTGTTGACGCATCGGTTCCTCTCACGGTTATTGATGCCGCGGAAGGTTCTGGATTTGTTAAATCAGGTGAAAGTTGTTCGCAGTGATGAGAAAACAGTCAGCGAGACTGATGTTATCACACGCTTTCATCAGGTTCATAAAGTTCCTCTGTCACTGATTGATCCTGATTTGCCTTTAGATCTGCAACAGGTGCGTGACCAATTTGCCTCGGTTGTTCTGGGCCAGGATTCGGCAGTGGAAGCAGTCGTTCGGATGATCGGAATCATCAAGGCCGGTTTGAGTGACGTGCGGCGTCCGCTGGGAGCGTTTCTGTTTGCCGGGCCAACAGGTGTCGGTAAAACACACGTCGCTCAGAAACTGTCGCAGTATTTGCTGGGACGGTCAGACAGTATGGTGCGGCTGAATATGGCGGATTATCAAGCGGACGGAGCAGCTTTTACGTTATTCGGGAATCCGGAAGAATATACTGTTCCCAAACGACAAGGCTTGTTGACACAGCGTTTGCAGGGGCAGTCGTTTACAGTGTTGTTACTGGATGAATTCGAAAAGTGTTCTCCTCTGGTGCTTGATCGTTTTATGCAGTTGATCGATGAAGGTTGTTTTATTAATGGAATGGGAGAATCGATTTCCTGCCGTTCGACGGTGATTATTGCCACGACTAACGCGGGGGCAGAACTCTATCGCAGAAACATGATTGGTTTCTCAGAAGGGTTTTCCTCAAAGCAGGAAGTGGAACAGGCTGTTCATCGTCGGCTGGTAGAGTATTTTCGGTTCGAATTTTTGAATCGGTTCGATGAGATTGTGTACTTTCACTCACTGAATGCGAATGACATTCGGTCAATCGCAGCGTGTGAATTGAATCTGTTGCAGGATCGCATCGGCTTGAAACGAAATCAGTTGAAAATTGAGCCTGATCGCAAGATTCTCGACTGGCTGGCTGCGAAAGGTTATGACCCTTATTTCGGGGCACGTTTTTTACGACGTACGATAGAACGCTTTGTGACACCGGTAATAGCCGATGCCATCAATTCGCGTTCGCTCGAAAAAGAGACAACCCTGTTTTTAACCTTTGAAGAGCAGCGGGTCCTGATTCGTTATGAACAACAGCAGTCTGAGAACTCAGAACCTGGTGTGATTTCGACGATCGCCGGTGATCAAGTGGTTGACAAATCACTCGCTCAGCGGAAAGAACGAAACACAACTGCTGTCTGAAAAAAGTTAGTATTAAGCGGCAGGTCATGTCATATGGCCTGCCGTTTATTTAATTCAGAATCTTTACTGAAATGTCTCTTTGATGTGAATTTTACTGTGGGGAACCAGCCCTGCATGCTGAGCCTGTTCCAGTAACTCTGCACCTTCTCCCCGATATGCAAACAGAGCTTCACCGGGGCTGACATGTTGATTCCATCGTTTTTCAAAGATACTGACCAGCTCTTTGTTCCGTGCCAATACTGTGGGGATTGAATGTAGCATCACCAGTTCCTGATTTCTTCTCTGGAAGTATCTTCCGAGTAAATCAGGAAGTAGTTTTGAAATCCAGGTGTCTTTCATCTGATGCACGTGACGCGGAATGACGTAACGTGCCCCTTGTAAAGGTCCGAACACGTGATGCACGGCTTCCAGGAACAGATCGCATTCCTCTTCAGATGCCTGGTCAAGAAAGACGCGGATGTAATTCCCCGAACGGGTTCCGATTTGGAGTTTAGAGCGGGCAGAAAGTAATTCCGACTCCTGAAGTGATTCGAGAACGACGCGACTAATCGCCTGTGTCAGTGAATCGGATGACCAGGGAGAACGCATTCCGTTAAATGGTCGGAAGCCCCACCCTCCCCCTTTGCCACCTGAAGAGAGAATCTCAATGGTTTTTAAAGGAAGTCCCTGATAGGGTTCGCCAATTTTCCAAAGTCCACGGGATTCTGTTCGCTGTGTTGCGCGCAACAGCATGTCACTATTAAGCAGTTGTGTTGAGCCCTCGAGTCCTTCTGGTTTCATTTCCGTAAACGCGGCATGAACGTGGCCGACCCCTTTTTCAATCATCCCGTCATCGGTAACCCCAAACAATGTTTTATGCTTTTTGATGAAACGTTCGTAATCGTCCAGCCCTTTCGTGAATTCAGGGGCGATACAAACGACATCCCAGTTATTTGCCACTTTTTCGGGTGTGTCAGGATCAAGACGATACGAACGCCCCCTGAGTTGATTCACGCTCATCGATGTTGTGACTATGGTCAAATCGATCAATACATTGATTTTATTGGCATCCCAGCCTTCTCCCAGCAAACCTCTTGTCCCAACCAGACAACGCGTGACACCTGCCTGAAACAGATCTGTAATCATCTCGACATATACGCGAGGCGACCACTGGCTTCCACTGCCGATGAGCATGTAGAATCCTTCAAAAGGTTCTCGACTCAACGTGACATCAATCTTTCGTTCTTCAAGCCACTTTTCAGCAGCTGCTTGTAAAAGATCACCGATATCATTGTCGACCAGTACACTGGATCCCGTCAGCAAAACGGGGTTCAGGCGGTCCGTTTCCGGATGATTGAGCAGTTCCTTGAATGCAGAAATGGCACCGCCAGCTTCCTCATCTAATAAGTGTTCGATGTCGGCCGAAGTCGCAGAGGTTTTCTCGAAGTCGGCGATCACAACCGCACGAATGGATTCTCCCAGACTTTGTAACTCAACCTGCATAATCGGGAGCAAAGCTTTGACTTTACTTCGGGAATACGCAATGACACGTCCGACGGGCGAGGCGCAGTTTTGACAGCCCGTCTCGGTGATTTGTAAACCCAGCAGACGCAGATGGTCGATCACCCGTGCGGCCAATTGTTGATCCTGCTGCGAGGGCGAACGTCGCAGGCGATGCCGAATGTAACGATCGAGCACGGGACCCCAGTAGGTAAGTTTGGGTATGTCTTCCTCGATGAGATCAATGGGTAAAGGTGGAACGTGCGTTGGCAGATCATAGCCACGCTCCTGTAAAAACAGACGGGCGGCATCGGCGAGTGAGGGATCACGTCGTTCAAACGTCGTCCAGTCTTCCACTTTACCCGAAGGCAGTTCCAAATTCTGTAAGGCACCCAATAGCCAGTCCTGCATCGGCTCTGTTCTCTTAACGGGAGGCAGAGCGTCCGGTTCCTGTATTGTGTCGTGCGGCAGCGCTGATTCCGGTTCTCGAATGGCACAAAGAGTTTCGATGATCTGGTGCAGTTGATCGTCGGTGTTGGCGATATAAGTCAGCTCATCTGTTGTCGGACGCACAAAGTAGGCCAGGTCCTGATAAGGGGCCAGATAACCATCTTTCACGACAGCCGGAATGGGCACTTCGTAATCGATCGGGCCGAAGAATTCCTGATACCGCTCAATATCACCTTGCTGTTTTCCTTTTTCATCTGGGGGAGTAGCTGTCAGGCCTATGATCACCGGTTGTTCGAGAAATTCATGCGCATCTGCAAGTACCCTGCCCCAGTGACCCATCAGATGGTGGCATTCATCGAGGATAATCAGTCCGATGCCCCGGTTTTTGAAGGACTCCAAAGTCCGCCGGGAAGAGCGATGCAGCATGTCCAGAGCGTTTCCATTCAGGATTGCCTCATCTCGAACTGCTTTTCGGTAGGTACGCATTCTTTTTTCGTAGTAATCGGGATTATGAGTTTTGAGGTCATTGATCCAGGTCATCGCTTCTACAGGATCTTGCGCCTGATCTTTATAAATCAGTATTTCAACCCAGAAGCAGGTCGTTTCCATTTCCAGGTCCGCGTCCCCTTGTCGAGGCAGTCTCACCGCTTGATAAGTCAGTGAAGTCAGCAATGCACTGCTGTCTGTTTCAGTCGACACCAGACTTTGTGGGGAAACCGAAGATTGAAACAAGTCCGTACGCGCTGCCCACTGCGATTGAATTGCCGAGTTGGGTGAGAGCACCAATGCGGGGCGTTGAATATGATGCGCCCACAGGTACAGTCCCAATACGGTTTTTCCGGAACCGGGAGGCGCTACAATGTGCAGTCGTTTCTGACCGGCGGCCAATTGCTGTTCGACTACAGAAATGGCTTCAGCCTGGGAAGGACGAAGTTGTCCTCGAAAACGGACTTCAGGAAAAGGATCACTCACGGATGATCCTTCGATTTGTTTTCGCTAGTCAGGCTGATTGGACTCTGGTAACCATCTGGATGATTTTGAAACCAGGTCCAGGCAGTTTGGATGATTGATTCCAAAGTAGTATATTGAGGAGACCAGCCTAGTTCTCTGCTGATTTTATCATTGGAAGCGGCCAGTACCGGAGGGTCGCCGGGGCGACGCGTTTGGTACGTAATCGGAATCTCACAGCCGGTGATCTTCTCCGTTGTTTTGACGACTTCCAGAACCGAATATCCATGCCCGAGGCCAATGTTATAGAAGCACCTTGAATCAGGAGTGAGTGCATTCAATGCCAACAGATGAGCCGCACAGATATCTTCAACATGAATGTAGTCGCGGATACAGGTTCCATCTTCTGTCGGATAATCATTGCCCAGAATGGTTACCTCCGATTGCTGTCCGAGTGCAGTATTCAGGCAGTTGGGTATCAGGTGCGTTTCTGGAGAATGATCTTCACCCAGCGAACCATCGTGCGCACATCCGGCGACATTGAAATAACGCAGGCCGATAAAACCAAAGTTCGGATAACTGTGAGCACAGTCCATTAAAATCTGTTCGATAAATAACTTTGACCAGCCATAAGGGTTAATGGGACGCTGAGAACTTTCTTCAGTGACAGGAATATTTTCGGGGATTCCATAGGTCGCACAGGACGAACTGAATACAATCTGGCTGACTCGTGAATTTCGCATCGCCCGTAAGAGCGAGATCGTGCCTGCTGCATTGTTGTTATAATATGGAAGTGGGTCTTCAACAGATTCGCCAACATACGCCAGCGCTGCAAAGTGAATGACTTTTTCAATCCGCTGTGACTTCATCGTTTCCGTCAAGCGGTCGGTTTCCAACAGATCTATCTGAAAAAAAGAAGCCTCAGGTGGAACAGATTCGCGATGGCCACGCGATAGATTGTCGATCACACAAACTTTTTCCCCCGCATTTATGAGCTGTTGGACGCAGTGTGAGCCGATATAACCCGCTCCGCCTGTGACAAGAATCGTCATATGGTTTCCCAAATAAATTGCATAAATAGATTTTGATTGGTGATTTACGTTGAAAACTAAACACGGTACCATAAATACAGGTTTTTTTAAGCCCAGTATCGATAAAGATATTCGTCCTAGATGATACATTAGCTTCTATTTAGTCATCGGTAAATCAGATGTCACAAAATACTCCCGATTCCGACTCGCAAAAATCGAAAACGATTCCCTTGCAGAATGTTCCTGAAAAGGCTATTACACCACCTGTCGAATTTGGCACTGACGACAAAGAGAAAGAGCAGAAGCAGAAGCAGCAGAAAGCAAACCAGCGACTGGTTTCTCTGGACGCGTATCGAGGTTTTGTGATGCTGGCGATGGTCTCCGGAGGATTGGCGGTAGCCAGTGTGGTCAGAAAATCGCCTGAAATCCTGGATCAGTACAACGGGACCGATTGGGAAAGTTCCTGGAAATATCTGTGGCAAACCCTGTCCTATCAATTAAGCCATGTGGAATGGACGGGAACCGCATTCTGGGATCTCATTCAACCTTCCTTCATGTTCATGGTCGGCGTTTCGATGCCCTTCTCTTATCGAAAACGCAAACAGGTTGGAAACTCGGGGTTTCGAATCTGGATGCACGCCATCTTTCGGGCTGTCCTGCTGGTAGCACTGGGTGTCTTTTTATCTTCCCGATCAGGACCGCATACGAATTTCACATTTGCGAATGTTCTCTGTCAGATTGGCCTGGGTTATCTGTTTGTCTTCTTTTATGTCAATCGCAAATTTGTGACCCAGTTAATTGGAGTCATGACGATTCTGGGCGGCTACTGGTATTTCTTTTATCAGTATGTCCCACCCGAACAGGAATTAGCCGACGTGCAAGCCTACTTGCAGGAAGTCAAAAAGAAGGATGCTGCAGAATGGTCACAATTTTCCGGCTTCGGAAGCGCCTGGAATAAACATACAAATGCCGCCGCTGCCATCGATCGCGAATGGCTCAATCAACTTCCACGATATGAAGAACCCTTTCGCGATCAGAAATTCTGGGTGAATGCGGGAGGCTATCAGACGCTGAATTTTATCCCGGCGATTGCCACCATGTTGTTTGGCTTGATGGCAGGACAGTTATTAATGTCACCCCGTAAAGAAAATGAGAAAGTCAAATGGTTACTGAAGGCGGGGTTGATCTGTTTTGTGATTTCCATGCTGCTGGATACATCGATCTGGCCCTTTAACATCGCCCAATGGGAATGGAATTTAGTGCCGATTGTGAAACGCATCTGGTCTCCCGGCTGGGCCATTTTCAGTGCAGGCTGGGCCTTCTGGTTCCTCGCCGTCTTCTACTGGATCATTGATGTCAAAGGTTACAAAAAGTGGGCCTTCCCGCTTGTTGTGGTCGGAATGAACTCCATTGCCATGTATTGTATGGCCCAACTCATTAAACCATGGGTTCAGAAATCGCTCAAGATTCATCTGAATACCGTTGATGTCGCAACTGGCTGGACGTTGACAGACTCCCTGTATGGAGCTGCCTGCCCCTACTCGCCAATCGCGCTTTCCGCTACGGTGCTCTTTATCTTGTGGCTGATTTGTCTCTGGATGTACATCCAGAAAATCTTTGTCAAGATTTGAACTGTTTTCAACGAAAAGCCTGCTGCCGTGCTTGCACGTGCTGGACAATGCCAATAAAACACGGTGAGCAACTCACCGCGTCGTGGCTCACTCACAGTTGAAGCTCCTTTACGTAAACAGAAATAGAAAATCATGAGCGAAACCGAATCCCCCCGGCATCTACTGGAAACATTCGAGAATCCTTATCCCAATCGTGACTATGTCATGGAAACGGTTTGTCCCGAATTCACATCAGTCTGCCCCAAAACAGGCCAGCCCGATTTTGGAACGCTCGTCATCTCTTATATTCCCGACAAAGTCTGCTTCGAACTCAAATCATTGAAAATGTACCTTCAAAGTTACCGCAATGTCGGCGCCTTTTATGAAGACGTAACCAATCGTATTCTCGATGACCTGATCGCCGTCACCGATCCCCGCTGGATCGAACTCCGGGCCGACTTCACTCCCCGAGGCGGTATTAGCAGCAGCGTTACCGCAACGCATCAAAAAGAAGAAGACTAAACAACGATACTTTCTGTCTGCAACTTCACTGTTGTAATTGCGACAGCACTGGATGATTGCTTCGCAGGTGAAATTCCAGTTCTTCGCGGGCCCGCTTCCAGTCTTCCTTCAATAAGGCATCGAGTATCCGCTGGTGCTGCTCGATCTCCTGGATGGCGGCGTCACGGTCATTCGATTCCCATAGAAACAGCAGATCAAAATAGCGACCGTGACGATCAAAGAAACTGATGATGTAATAGTTGTCCGACTGTTTAATCAGATATTCGTGCAGGCTGTTATCAATCTGTAACGGCTCTGTATCCGTTTGAGGAACCCGGTTGCCTGACAGTATCTTCTGGAGAACCTCTTTGTCAAGCCTGCCTTGCGCCAGTTCGAGTGCTTTCAATTCCAGCACCACACGCACTTCAATAAAAGCATCCAGATCGTGTTGATTAAACGTGCGCAGTTTCCATCCACGTCGAGGGACATGTTCCAGCACCCCATCACCGGTTAACCGATTAAAAATATTCCGCAGGCTCGTTCTGCTGATCCCATATTTCTTCGCGGATGCCATTTCACGCAGGTAAACCGACTCCCCTTCAAGGCTCATTGCCAGCAGGTCGTCCGTAATCAGTTTTGCATGATCTTCAGGCGGCGCCGGGCGAGGCGATTGCGCAGCCGTCAATGCCTCACTCTTTTTGTCTTTGTTCACGTACAGTCGACGGTTTTTTTCACGATAAAGATAACCCTCGTTAATCAGCTCATTAATCGCATTATAAATCGGCGTGACACTCACCCGGTAATGATCCGACAACGCCGCCAGCGTCAAACTCTCCGGAGAGAGTTCATCCCGCGACAGCCGGGAAATCAGGTCGGCTTTAATATAATTCGTCAGTGTCAAAATCTGCATCGCTGTCCCTCGGTCAGTTTTCTGATTTTGACATAATATATGATATTGGCGACAATGTAAACTAAGCCTGCCCTGCATTTCAGCTCGATCAGTAGCTGGGTGATGACCACTGAAAAAAAGTCTCCACAAAAAGACGGGAACAGTTCCACGTTTCCGAAAACGATTTCTGAAATCGTTTCTCAGGATCGATTCATTTACGGCTGAAATTCTAAAAAGTCCCCTGTTTTCATGGTGTCTATTTTGAACTTGACAGCGTCTCGCGCTTCGCGAATATGCGTTATAAGCGTCGCGCGCGAGATGAGTTTTTTGCGCACTGCTTTTTGTGAATACTGAAGATCTCACTACTATAAAAGTCTCTATGTTTTGAAAATCTTCATCTGTCAATTCCGCACCGGTTCCCAATGTCTCGTAACTTATCGACGCGTATCGAACACGCTTCGACACGTTTCGAACACTGTTCAACCACCGTTCGACAGCTATCAACCACCAATCGCGCAACAAAATGAACTTGACCCCCTCGCGCCCATCGCAACAATCATCCAAAGTGTTCAACAAAGAAAAACGAAACGCCATCGAGCCATTCGCCGTTAGGAAACAACTAACAAAAAACCAAATCAACAATTTCATAAGAGACCGAGCCAATACCAAAAGTAGGGGCAGACCCATGTGTCTGCCCGCAGGGTAAAACAATATAAGCACAATCAAAGATTCTACCCGATAGCCACTGGTCTGCTTTTAAAAAACGGTACCAGTTGTTATGAAGAATACCAGTCCTCATAATG
>Ga0055584_100000436_pt1 | contig 39637 bp, 35 predicted proteins | sample OSDHelmetaG_FD_58716 | JGI IMG/M metagenome (GOLD analysis project Ga0055584, IMG submission 58716) | Pelagic marine sediment microbial communities from the LTER site Helgoland, North Sea, for post-phytoplankton bloom and carbon turnover... | ecosystem: Environmental > Aquatic > Marine >...
CTCACTGAGTTATCTTTATCTGATTTGCCTGATGAAAAAGTACATATTGATGTGGCTTATTCGACGGTTAATTTCAAAGATGGTCTCGCAATGTCTGAGCATAGCCCGGTACCGATCGTACAGAAGCCGCCATTGGTAGGCGGGATCGATCTCGCTGGTACAGTCACTGAATCATCCGACCTAAATTGGCAAGCAGGCGATCGCGTTTTAGTAAATGGTTATGGCTTATCTGAAAGACACTTTGGTGGTTATGCGCAAAAAGCACTTATTAATCCTGAATTTTTAGTTCGCGTACCTGAGGGAATTTCATTAGAGCAAGCAATGGCCATTGGTACTGCTGGTTATACTTCAATGCTTTGTGTCCTCGCCATTGAAGATCATGGCGTTAAACCCGAAGATGGCAAAGTATTAGTCACCGGCGCCTCTGGCGGTGTCGGTTCTGTAGCAGTCAGTTTACTTTCGTCTTTAGGCTATGATGTTGTGGCATCAAGTGGACGAATCTCAGAAAACGGTGATTTCCTGAAAGGCCTGGGTGCAGCCGAGCTTATTGAAAGAGATGAGTTAGCACGTGATTCCAAGCCGGTTGAAGCAGAAACCTGGGCTGCTGTTGTCGACTGTGTCGGTGGTAAAACACTTGCAACTGCTATCGCACAAACCAAATATGCTGGCATTGTTACCATGTGTGGACTTACCGGCGGCTCCGAACTCAATACGACCGTGATACCTTTTATTCTACGTGGTGTACAACTGGCCGGGATTGATTCTGTAATGGCGCCTCTTGCTCTTCGTCAACGCGCCTGGAATCGACTTGCTGACGTTCTGGATCTGGGTAAACTTGCAGAAATTTACACTGTTGAGCCGCTTGCTAAAGTGCCGGAACTGACAGATAAAATCTTACAGGGACAAGTTAAAGGAAGAGTTGTTATTGATGTGAATGCTTAAAGTTGCATGCTAATTTTGAGTAGCGACTCTGTTCGAAAGATTCAAGCTATTGCCGAAGTAAGTCGTAATTCGCTCGCTAAGACGCTCCTCACCTACGACATTACTCCGGCATAAAATATCCAGGCTAGTTTCAATCTGAGACACTACCCAATATCCAGTTTTGCCAGGATTTTGATAAAACTTCGACAGGCGCTACATTAAAGCAGCGCTTTTATTTCTTCCAACGCTGCCGGATCTTCAATGGTTGATGGAACCGTATATTCCTCTCCATCAACCATAGCTCTTAAGGTTTTACGTAGAATTTTGCCTGAACGTGTTTTCGGAAGTCGTGAAACGATTAGCGCTTCTTTAAAAGATGCTACTGCGCCGATTTCATCACGTACCATCTTAATAAGCTGTTTGACTATCTCAGTAGCCGCTTCGCTATTATCAGAATCTGAGGTGTTTTTAACCACAACAAAACCCATGGGCATCTGACCTTTGAATTCATCACTCCGGCCTATCACAGCACATTCGGCTACCATTGGATGCTTACCAACAATTTCTTCCATCTCTCCAGTGGATAAGCGATGCCCGGCCACATTAATCACGTCGTCAACACGCCCCATAATGTAAAGATAACCATCATCATCAAAGTAACCACCATCCCCGGTAGCGAAATAACCCGGAAATTGCTCAAGATAGGATTCTTTAAAACGTTCAGTGTCACCCCAAATTGAAGTTAGACAACTTGGTGGCAAGGGAAGTTTGATAGCTATAAAACCTTGCTCATTTGAACCCAACTTATTGCCTTCATCATCAAGGATATCTATATTAAAACCGGGCACCGGCATGGTGGATGAGCCTGGTTTTGAGGGCATGCGTTCAATACCGTATAAGTTAGATGCAATTGCCCAACCGGTTTCAGTTTGCCACCAGTGATCAATCACTGGCAGCTTGTAAGTCTGCCTTAGCCATTCATAGGTTGGTGGATCTAGCCGTTCACCTGCTGCAAAAATAACCTTTAAACACGATAAATCGTATTGCTTGGCCAAGTCTCCGTTCGGATCTTCTTTTTTGATTGCTCGGTATGCAGTCGGTGCACTGAATATGGACTTCACCTGATATTCTGAAATTACTCGCCATAACGCACCAGCGTCTGGTGTCATAACTGGTTTACCTTCATATAAAATAGTTGTGCAACCATGTAATAAAGGCGCATAAACAATGTAGGAATGCCCTACTACCCAACCCACATCAGATACTGCCCAAAATACATCACCAGGATTTATGTCATAGATAGCACTCATACTGTATTTCATCGCAACAGCATGACCTCCATTTTCACGCACGACACCTTTAGGTTTACCTGTAGTTCCTGAGGTATAAAGTATATAAAGTAGATCTGTTCCTAAAACAGGCACACAATCTGCTGGCGTGGCCTGCTGCATTCTTTCCGTCCAATCAAGATCACCTTCAGCTTGCATGCTGGCAGTAGCCTGTTCACGTTGGAGCACGACAACATTTTGCGGTTTATGATTTGCGAGGCTGATCGCTTCGTCGACCAATGGTTTATATTCGATAACTCGATTAACTTCGATACCACAAGATGCCGTCAGTATTACTTTTGGCGTCGCATCATCAAGACGGACAGCAAGTTCAGGAGGGGCAAAGCCGCCGAACACAACAGAATGAATAGCACCGATTCTGGCGCAGGCAAGCATGGATATCACTGCTTCTGGAATCATTGGTAAATAAATAATGACTCGATCACCCTTGCCGACACCGAGATCCTTTAACATACCGGCACAAAGGGCTACTTCATCGCGCAATTGCAAATATGTAAAGCTTTGTTTCTTGCCAGTAACTGGCGAATCATAAATAAGTGCTAACTGCTCAGCCCGACCATTTTCAATATGATAATCAAGTGCTAGATAGCAGGTATTCAATTCACCATCGACATACCAACGTTCGATTCCATGCTCGTCAGTACTGAGAATAGTTTTAGGGAAACGATACCAATCAATCAGCTTAGCTTTTTCAGCCCAAAATGCGACGGGATCTTCTATCGAAGATTGGTATTCCTGCTTGTATGACATTAACTTTCTCTTTTTTTACAGAACGCCAGCTTAATCAAGCTTACTGCGATAAACCTGCCTGGCTTGTTCAAACTGGCCAAACACATGAGCTTTTTCTGTTTCAGAACGCCAACCCGGCCAGGCGTCAGCCAACTGCTGTAACTTATCAATCCAACGTAATGCATAATCTGTTGATTGCGGATTTCGAATCGGCTCATCGCCAACCTGAAACCAGATAGGGTTGGTGAATGCCTGCGCATAAATGACATCCATTGGAAAACGCTCAGACGCATCTCCCTCTGTTCGCAAATGACACCAGCCGCTTCGTTCAATGTTCAGCTCATAACTCAGATCCAAGCTATTTCGATTCCGGCCTAAAGAGAATGTCTCGACAAGTTCGCCATTACAGACCAAGGCTACTTCATTCAGCTCAGTAATCGATCTTAATTGTCCAGTGATGCTGACCATGCCACCACTGGCTGGCAAGTCAATGGTATCTCCTGGCAAGGCTGTACCGATTTGCATTTCCAACAAGGGGCCGGAACTGACAAAAGCACGACCTGCCAGTAATCCATCAAACCAGGCATCCATATCCAGGCCTGCATTACCGGTATATACGTAGGTACGGAATGATCCAAGCAACTTGCTGCGATGCAAGGAAGAGATTGAATCTTCTCCCCCTGTCGCCGTTACATGCAGGCCATTATTCCAAACAGCATAAAGAGGATAAAAACCCGCGGTGCCGGAATCTGACCATTCCAATGCGTCAGTCGTTCCCAGTGCTGCATCAACTATAAAGCCTTTGGCACCACCCAAATTCCCAGCCAATGGATCAGTTTCCCCATTATAAGGATGCACGTAACCAGTTATCGCACCCTGTTCTTTAGCCTTCAAAAACATATCGGTATTACTGGGGTAAAGACTTTCAATAGCAGTGCCTTCATAGCCGGTCACAAAGGGGGAAATCAAATGATCCTCCATACCAAACATAAATACATGACCATAGAATGGCGGCCTATATTCCTGACCAACCACCACAATTTGATCTGGTTCCGACACAGGATGAGGACCACCGCCTTGTAAGAAATACTGATAATCAAGTATGCGATTATCTTTATTTGCCACTTGTTCCAGAACTAAATCTTGGTCTTCGGATCTCGACATCATCATCAGATTCTCCAAAGTATTATGTAAATTCCCAGCATAATTCGCGTGCACATGAGTCGAGGCGTTATACCAACCCTTCGCACCCATATCGGTCATTTTTTGCAGAGCAATATTTAGGTGGGTCACCTCTCCCTCTTCAACATCTACTTCTATTGCTTGTGGAAAATACTCAAAGCCTTTAACAAAGGTGAAATTGCTTTCACCTACTGGCAGAGTAACCTGAAATTCCCCCCCATTATGGAAAATCTGATCACCAACTGTTCCTGCTCTGGCATAAGCATTTGCCGGCGCATAAAACTTGCCATCGGCAGCTTGTAAATGGACACGGTTATGCGTTATTGCAGAATTTTGCGCATCAGTCACTCTCACAGAAACGATGCCCGTTGGACGTTTGTAATGCTGCTCTCTGATAGCAACTTCAGTCAGCTTGCCGCCGTAAGTTTCCAACAACATAAGCCGGGAAAGACCAGGCTCATTAGAAATAAATGCAATCTGTTCACCATCTGGAGACCAGCGCGGATGGAAAGCATCATGTTGAAAGAACGTCATTTTATAAGGCTCACCACCAATCGTGGGTTGTACATAGAGATTATTGAATTGGTCGGCTGAACCACTGGTAGAGCTGTAAATAAAACGCCTGCCATCAATCGACACATCTGGACGAGTTCGGTATAAGGTTTGTTCTGACAACACGGTAGTTGCTTGCAATATGCCGTCTTCAATAGCCGGCACTCTTAATACATTACCTGAACCTAAGGGTACGTCACGATTGGAAACCAACAAAAGTTCATCACCAGAAGGCAACCAGGCTGGGGTAATATGCATATCCCAGTTTCCAAAATAGAGCCGATTACTGCCAAAATCATTATCTCGAGTGACCGCGACAGGTTCACTACTCCAGATTCCATTTTCAATAGCCCGAATATAAATGTTGAAATAACCGCTGGGATTGGTTGATACATATGCCACCTGAGTACCATCGGGTGAAAATACCGGGTCTGTATAAACGGCTTGATCGTCCGTTAACTTTTTAGACTCACCTGTTTGAGTATCGTAAATTTCCAGCTGAATACGCTGATGATCATAATCAGCGGTATAAATTATCCAGCGGCCGTCAGGTGACCAGTCTGGTGATGAGTGATAAGCCTCGTTATAAGTTAATTCGTAAGCGTTACCGGTATCTGGGTCAACTTCCCAGATGCTGCCCTGCATAGCCACTGCCAACGACTCACCATCAGGCGCCCAATCTGGCGCCCACGGAGTAGAACTGGGCGACGGTGGGAAATAGAAATTATGCATGTAATTCCCGCCACTCAATGCAGCAGAGTAAAAGGGAGAAGGTTGTGCCTGTAGTGTTGAGCTAAGCAACAACGTAGCAATAAATACGCTAATAAAAGTCGATAAAAAGGCAAGAATCCTAGATAAGAATAGGTACATGTTTAGTTGCTCTCCCGCTGGATATTTATGAATTCGAATAAGCTAACTCGATGCTATAAGCCTTAGACTATAACAAAGAAAGACTTTTAGAAGAAAATAATGTGGAAATTTTTCTTTTATTTAACATCCATCAATGTAAAAGAATTAAAGCCACAGTGTTTTGTTAGTAGAAGCTTAAATCGACGTGATAGCATGTCTTTTTTTTAAAAGACTCAACAATAATCTCCCTGATGTTTAACACCCGCATAGGACATGCATAAAAAATGCATAAACCTACCCAAAAACATGTAGCCGGTTTTTTCCTGTCACTGGCTGCCGCAATATTATGGGGAGTTATCCCCATTGCCTTAAAAGAATTATTGGCAGGCATGGATGCCACTACAATTGTCTGGTACCGATTTATTGTTGCTGGTCTGGCACTTTGGCTTTGGTTAGCCCTTACCAGAAAGCTTCCTACAAAAATTGATTTTAATAAGCAGACTATAATTTTTCTTTTGATAGCAACTATTGGTCTCTGCTTCAATTATTTCTTTTTTACTTATAGTCTATATTTTGTCAACGGTGAAACCAGTGAAGCAGTAATTCAGTTATCGACTCTATTTCTAATTCTTGGTGGTGTATTAATCTATAAAGAAACGTTTATTCCTTTACAAAAAGTTGGTGCCTGTCTATTAGTTCTTGGTTTGCTCCTGTTCTTTAACGATCGCCTCAAAGAATTTATATATTTTAGTAACCGCGAAACGATCGGCGTGCTGGTGTTGGTAATAGCCGCAATTACCTGGACTGTATATGCTTTATTTCAGAAGCAGTTATTAGTTAAATTTTCTTCTGTGCAAATTTTATTTCTAATATATTTATTATCAGCGCTGATATTACTTCCCTTTGCCTCGCCTTTGAGCATTTTTCAATTAAGCCAAATGGAAATTTTCTTATTATTATTTTGCTGCCTAAATACCTTAATTGCTTATGGCTGTTTCGCCGAAGCTCTAAATTGCTGGGATGCATCTAAGGTCAGTGCTGTCCTCACATTAGCACCATTATTCACCATCGCTTCCCTGAAAATACTGGTCATTTTTTACCCGTCTTACCAATTTACTGATCGGCTCGGTTTACTTTCAATTATCGGAGCCCTGTTATTGGTAATAGGATCAATACTAACTGCCTTAGCTCCAGCAATAAAAAATGCTTGGAAAAATAGCTAATCTACTGTTTCTTAAGCTGAAGCTTCATGCTATTTTTTCAAATAAATAATTGTTGCTAATTAAGGCAAATAAATACATTCTAAAATCGATACATTTCAATACCTATATCTAGAGAAATTATGGCCATTCAAGCAAATTTTAAGATAAGCAGCAGTTCCACCACTACTCGCCAAGCTGATGTTGTAATCGCTGGCGCTGGAATATCCGGCATAGTAGCCGCATTAGAATTACTTGAATCTGATCTAAAAGTTATCCTCGTCGATCGCGATGCAAAAAATAAAATTGGCGGTTTGGCCAAAGAGTCTTTTGGCGCATTTTTTTTCGTTGATTCGCCACAACAGCGCTGGACTGGTATTAAAGATAATGTAGATCTAGCCTTAAATGACTGGTTTGAAAGTGCTGGATTTGGTGAAGAAGATATTTGGCCAAAAAAATGGGCAGAATTTTATGTCAATAATTGCACTCAACTAGGCTATAAATGGCTGCGTAAACAAGGTGTCGGCTTCTTACCTGTGGTTAATTGGATAGAAAGAGTTTCAGATAAGAATCCTGGAAATTCAGTGCCTCGAATGCATATTGTTTGGGGCAGTGGCAAAGGCCTATCTGACACCTTGGTCAATAAACTTTTAACACATCGAAATATTGCTAACTTGCAGATTTTATTTAAACATAAAGTCACAGAAATAATTAGCAAAAATGGGAAGATTGCCGGTCTGAATGGGATTAATAAAATTACTGGAAATAAATTTACCATTGAAGCCGACAATACTGTTATTGCCTCTGGCGGCATATGTGGCAGTATCGAAAAGATAAAAGCTAATTGGTATAAACCTTGGGGTGACCCACCCGAAGTGATATTAAACGGCTCACATAAATATGCTGAAGGAATATTGCATGATGCCGCTTCAGAGCTTGGTGCAAATGTCACCCATATGGATAAATTATGGTTATATACCGGCGGTGTTGAGCATCCGACACCCCGGCACCCTGACCATGGTTTAAGCATTTTACCTTGTAAATCGGCACTTTGGTTAGACAGCCATGGTCGCAGATTTGGCCCAGAACCTTTAGTAGCTGGTTATGACGCACGCAATCAAGTGGAAACCGTTTGCAAGCAAGAACATAAATATTCATGGCAAGTGATGAATATGAAAATTGCCGTACGAGAACTTTCAATATCAGGTTCTGAACATAACCCTGCGATAAGAGATAAAAAGTTTTTTCGTTTTCTAAAAGGCATTTTATTTGGCGCACAAGGCTTGGTTGATGACATGCTTGCCAACTGCGAGAATTTTGTTACGGCAAATTCAGTTGCTGAACTTGCCGATAAGATGCAGGCGCTTTCTGGGGATATCAAAATCGATCGGCAGGCCGTAGCAGACGCCATTCAACACTTTGATAAAGCTGCGGATCCAAAAAGCGGAATCTATGACAGACAAAGAGATCTAATACGCCAAGTTCGTAAATACCTTCTTGACGGCATACGCACCTGTAAAGATCAAAAAATTGATGAAAAGTCAGCCTATCCTTTAATTGCTGTTAAAGAACATATCCTGTCTCGCAAAACCCTGGGCGGCATACAGACCAATCTTGAATCACGTGTGCTAACTGCTACTGGGGACACCATTCCCAATCTTTATGCCATTGGTGAAGCGGCAGGATATGGCGGTGGTGGAGTGCATGGACTAAGGTCACTCGAAGGAACCTTTTTGGGTGGATGTGTCATGTCTAGCCGTTTAGCTGCAGCCGATATATTAAATGGAAAGCTGAATTAAAACTGCTCCAAGTAACTGCCTATACAATCTCTGTTTAACGTGTTTAATATGTATAATAAAAAGAAGAAGAATAATAAGGAATTAACCTTCGATGTTTAATTATATTAAAAACAATCTTGGCCCAGGTTTAATCTTCGCTGCTGTCGCTGTTGGTACGTCACATGTTGTGCAATCAACTCGAGCAGGCGCCACCTACGGCTTGAGTATGATTTTCCTGGTTGTGCTGGTTTGTCTCGCAAAATACCCTACCTACTTGTTTAGTTCTCGCTATGCAGCGATCACTGGAGAGACTGTCATCGATGGTTACGCCAAGAGAGGCAAATGGTTTCTGTATATTTTCTTGGCGCTGATTATGATTGAATTATCAGTCGCAACGTCTGCGGCCTCATTGGTCACTAGTGGCATTATAAAAAGTGTGTTCAATCTATCCATGGAAACGACCGTCTTATCTATGGTGTTGTTGTTTATCACTATCGCTATTCTGGCAATAGGCAAGTACAAAGCTCTGGAATCTTTTTGTAAAATACTAGTGATAGGGTTTTGTATCACGACACTGATTACCACTTTCATCGCACTTATTGGTTTTGAATCTTCTAGTATGGAACCTATTAGTGAACTTGCCTTTGATCGTCCTACCACTTTATTTTTAGTCAGCATTGCCGGATGGATGCCAACCGGAATTTTAGGTGCGGTCATGCTTTCGAATTGGGTACTTGCCAGGAAGAATAATAGCAAAGGTATACCATTCACCAGAAAAGAAGCCGATTTCGACTTTCATGTTGGTTATGGCGCTTCAATATTTTTAGCGGCGTGTTTTGTTATTCTGGGTTATATCGTTATTCGCGGTGCAGGCGATACTATCGCCAATGATAGTGCAGGATTTTCAGTTCAAATCATTAGCTTATTTACCAGCACAATAGGCAATTGGGTATTCCTTTTGATAGCCGCCACAATTGTTGCTGTCATGTACTCTACCTTGTTAGCACTAGTTGATGGTTTTCCACGCCTAACTGTCGATGTGCTAAATACACTTTGGCCGAACATTACTAAAGCTATTAAAGAAACTAATCTTTATTTTATTTTATTCGGCCTTTTATTTGTTCTGGTGGGTTCAGTCTTTTTTCTATTTATGAATTCATTCACACAATTCATTGATTTTGTCACTGCTACTGGATTTATCATCACGCCAATCATTGCGATTTTTAACCACGTTATCATTTTTTCTGATGATATCAGCCCCGAAGAAAGACCGAGTCAAACTCTTAAAGTATGGAGTTATTCAACGATTACAATATTTACTACTGTAACCTTAGTGTGGATTTATTTTCAGCTGACTACTTAAGACTTTAGAAATACACAAAGTTTAATTACCTTAAGATTAAAAACCTTCGAGAACAATTTTCCCGATGGATGTATTGCTTTCTATCTGTGCATGCGCCCGTTTCAGATTTTCAGCGTTTATCGTTCCAAAATTTTCACCTAAAGTTGTTTTAACTTTTCCAGCATCAACAAGTTCAGACACTTTATTCAAAAGTGCACCCTGCTCAGCCATATCGGCTGTTTGAAACATTGAGCGTGTGAACATTAATTCCCAATGTAAAGAAACAGACTTTTGCTTTAGCTTCATAATATCTAGACCACCAACGGGATCGTCGATTAACGCGAGTTTTCCTTGTGGTGCGATAATCTCTACTAATTGATCATAATGCTGGTCAGTGTGAGTGAGTGAAATAACATGAGTCACATTCTCTAAACCAACTCGACTTAACTCTTCACTGAAAGATTTACTATGATCAATCACATGATCCGCACCGCGCTGCTTAACCCAAGCCTGACTTTCAGGGCGAGATGCCGTACCAATAACCGTTGCATTAGTTAGTTGTGAAGCCAGTTGAACTAGAATAGACCCCACACCTCCAGCTGCACCTATGAAAAGCAAGCGCACATCAGTTGCCTGGTCCCCTTGTGTAAGGCCGATTCGATCGAATAATAATTCCCATGCAGTAATTGCCGTTAAAGGAACGGCGGCTGCCTCAGCAGCAGATAGGGATTGAGGCGCTAAGCCTACAATTCTTTCATCAACTAAATGATATTCAGCATTGGTTCCACTGCGCGTGATGTCACCGGCATACCAAACCCGATCAGCAACTTTATAAGTTGTAACTTGGTCACCCACTGCAACCACTTTACCCACAGCATCATAGCCCAAAACTTTATATTCACCTTCTGGAGGAACGGCCCGCATCCGTACTTTAGTATCAACCGGGTTAACGGAAACTGCGCTTATTTTCACCAGCAAATCACGCGCGTCAGGCGTTGGCTGTGGCAACTCAATATCCTCAAGTGCTTTAGGATCGTTAATGTCTAACGATTGGGTATAACCTACTGCTTTCATTTTTTTTCCGCTACAGACTAGTTCTGCTATTTCGTTTAAGGATTTTCTTGTTGTTCTATTGGTAAAGACGCGAGATAAGCCGTGAGATTTATAATGTCATCACCTGTTAGCTTCTCAACCACAGCATTCATCAATGGAGACCAGGCGCCATCTCTAGTCCCTTGTTGAAAATCAAATAATTGACGAGCCAGGTAACTTGGCGACCGGCCTCTAATGGGTGGAACAAATCCAAGACCTTGCAGCTGCTCTCCATGACAAACACTACAGGTGATTGTTTTATCTGCGCCGGTTGTCGCCAAGGCTTCACCTGCACTAACAGCACCAACTGGCACAAGTGCTCTAAATCCAGAACGCGGGTTGCGCCACAATTCTGTATCTTCAGGGTTGACTGGCATTTCAATTATTCTACTGCCAATCGGCTCTTCACCTGCCTCATCACCCTCGAAAGGAATGTGTAATCCGCCGCGTAAATAAGTCAATGGAACAGTGTCGGTCTCAACGACTTCGATCCATTGATCCCAATTCATTGCCCCATAATATTCAGCAGCCTGATCTATTTCTTCATCAGTCATATTGACTGCAAAGGCAATCATATTGAAGGTATTCGCTTTGGCTGTGTTGGCACTACTGCGTAGGCCATCTCGCATATCCTGCATTTGCTGGACAAAGTATTCTGGCTCCAGGGCGACAACACTGGCATTCTCTGGCTTGCCCTGCCCACTCGGATAATGACATAGTGAACAAGCCATAATGCCAGCAGATTCACGGCCTATTTCTACAATAGAAGGCATCGGCAAATGATCTTGTGGGTACCAATCAGCCGGTCCGAAACGATTTCTGGCCTGAGTTAATGTAAATCTGCCTTCCGAACCAGGTAGCGAATGTAAAGTCCCATCATCTTCTTCAGCCGGAAAGGCTGGTGAAATAGCATAAGCCCAATCCATTTCTTCAAGCGTGGCTTGAGCCTTTGACGTAGGCGAAAAAGTCAACAGAATCCCGATCACACTTAGGGTTAGCAAGATGCTAGATAGTAATGAAATAGTTGAGATTTGCTCTCGCTTGGAAACAAAATATAAATACATTGGTCTCACTCCTCAGATTACTTAAGCCCAAGGCCCTAATTTACGGTCATTGGTGTTAAGCATATAATTTTAATTATTCTTAATCTTACCTAGCAGTAATATGAATGAAATCGCAGGACACTTCAAATATTCATTCAAAGGACTTAATCTACAGCCTCACATGAGCTAAGCTCACTCTTATGCAAACTATAAGAATAAACAAGCCTAAATTAATCTTTATTATATTTGCCAGCCTACTATTTCTTGGGGGCTGTCAAATGACTGATCGCCTGACGTCTGATTCTTCATCTTCAATGCAGCCATTAAACACACTGGCATGGCTTGATCGTGAAGGTATTGAAGAACCAATTGATATACAACCCCGTAATTACATTTATGCACAACTTTCAGCAGATGGGAAACAAGTCGCACTTAACTCACGCGATGAATCGAGTGACATCTGGATTTTTGATCTGCAGTTTGAAAGCCTACGACGTTTAACACTTGACCTAAGTTCAAATATTGGTCCACTCTGGGCTTCGGATGGCCGCCTTGCCTATACCAGAGTCATCAATGACACCCAGGAACTTGTTGTGCAAGCTGCTGATCGCTCCACTCCAGCTGAACTATTATCCATCTTAAGCAATAATGCCAAGTACCCCACCAGTTTCTCTGCCGATGGGCGAACGCTTATTTACCACACAAGCACTTTTGGTTATGACATGTGGTCACTTTTACTTAACGGAGAAAATTCTAGCACCCAACCATTATTTGCTAATCCCGCATATCGCGAAACTAACGGTGCTTTATCCCCTAATGAACGCTGGATAGCGAATGAATCCGATGAAACTGGCCAGTTAGAAATTTTTGTCAGCCCTTTCCCGAATGTAGATACCGGACGTATACAAGTGTCAGTCGGCGGGGGTAGTCGCCCTCGCTGGCATCCTGATGGCAATGAACTGTTTTATATCAAACAAAACGAACCAGCATTAACTGGCGCCTTAATGTCAGTCTCTATCGATACCAATTCAGGTTTCACAAATGAAGCGCCAGTGCTTCCTTTTGAAAATAAATTTATCGCGCCTAATGCAGGACGCCAGGTTTATGATATTTCAGCTGATGGACAACGCTTTCTAATGATTCAGAATCAATTACAGACGGAGCCTTAAAATTTTATTACAAAAAAAAGGGCAACATGATGTCACCCTTTGATAACGCCGGTTATAAGGCTTAATTATAGAAAAGCTCTAAGCGAGAAATTTTCCATTCCCCACCTTCTTTTATAAATTCCCATTCATACATGCCATGTGTATTAACGCTAACAGCCTCGTCCGGAGCTCGATTTGTCACTATTGCCATAGTTTTGCCTGTTATGTAACCAGCTCTAGGCATATCGATAACAATGTTAGTCATGAAATGGTGACCGTCACCTGTACCGTTTTGGATTCGTCTTGCTGCGCGTTCAGAAAACTCTGTATAAAGATCATCTGTACCTTGTCTAGTATTTAAAAGTTCACCCCCTGCATTAACCTTGAATACGCCATCTTCTGCAAATAATGTTAAAAGCATGTCTGTGTCATAGTAATCAATGCCATAACTATAAGAGTTGATCAAATCATAAACCGCGAAACGGTCTTCATAAGAAATCTCTTCAGCATTGGCTCGGCTGAAAATAAGCGCCATAAATACGATGGCAATAACAAAACTGATTTTATTTTTCATAACAACCTCTATTCCAAAATTATTAATTCTGAAAGCGGACTTGATAGTAATTCTTAACACCTATCTGTTCGCCTACCTGTTCACCTACCTATTAATCTAACTATTCATCTACCTATTCACCAAACTATTCACCTACCTACTGGTAAATGTTTTGCTAATTATTTTCCAGCCATTGCCGTCGTCGATCAGATGGAAAAAGTTCGTGAAACTCATACCATCGGGATACGTTTCTACCAGTGTCACTGTCGCTACTTTGTCTTCTATACTTAACTCGGTAACGATTGGGCTATAGTCGAAATTTTCTAAATTCTTCATAGGAGACTTGCAAATTTCTGCTATAAAAACATCCGGGGTTGCCAGCAATAGTTGCCCCCCTAAATAACCATTCATGACAGCTTTTTCATGAAAACTTGCTTCAAGCTTTGTAGCATCACCCTCATAGGTTCCTTCAGTATAAAGTTCTATCACTTGCCGAATATTTGCTTCTTGTTCCATTTATATAACCTCAAATATTATTTACTTTTCGCTTAATAAAACCACTATCGCAGAATCTATAAAGCGTCGCAGTGCTGTTATCGATTCTCCGGCTCGAACTCGTATCGAAATACTGTGCAATAAGGCTTGTATTAACTTACTCAGTGTTTTTGCATCAACTTCTTTATTAATTTGCTCCTGCTCTATTGCCACCTCAACCCGTTGCCTTATCATTGCATCAAGATGACTGATCGCCGCTAACAAATCAGATTGAACTTCTGGATGACTCAAGGTGGCTGCTGGCGCAGTAGACCAGACCATGCAACCTAGTGGAACCTCCTCGCTGGAATAAACGTCCAGGGCTTTGCGATAAAACTTCTTTAGCCCTTTACGAAAATCTTTCTCATGTGTAAGCGTTAGCTTAAATGCTTCATCCATTACCATGCCGAACTGATTTAAGGCCTGACGATAGATCTCTTCCTTATCTCCAAAAGCCCGATAAATACTGGGTCTGTTCATACCCATTGCATCTGATAAATCATCAAGTGAAGTGCCACTAAAACCTTTGGTCCAGAATACTATTCCAGCGGCTTTAAGCGCCGCATCAGTATCATAAAGTTTTGGCCTGCCACGTTGAATTGTCATATATTATGTACCGTTTCGCATATTAATACTTGATTTATCTATTTCTATGCGAGATAGTACATAAAAAAGCATTGGGTATCAATCATGGCGCTGGTCACTGATTCTAAAAGCACTATCGTTCCCAACCTGAAAGGCCTGCATCTATTTCATTTTGATGGCGCTCCCTGCGCCCAGCGCGTGCGTTTTGTCTTAGGTGAAAAAGGCCTGAAACGTGGTCGAGAAGAGAAATTCGATGCTGATACTCAAGATGCAGACCAAGCACAAGATGGTCACTGGATAAGCCGATCAGTCTCGCTCATTAAGAAAGAAAACATGACGCAAAGCTACGCAGAAATCCATTCTAATATGGTGGTACCAGCATTAGTACATGACGGTCAGCTTTATCTGGAATCTATGGATATAATTGAATATCTGGATCAAGCCTTTGGCGGCTCACCTTTTGTTCCTACCGAATCACCATTACGCGAAAATACCTTAGCGCTAGTACAGCAGGCAAAAGAGCTACACTTATCACTCAGGTATGTGAGTTTTCGCTGGAGTTTAGGTCATTTAGCCATGCTAAACCCAAAAGAAAGCCAGCATTTAAAAACACTCGCAGCCCAAGGCAATGATGAAGAAAACCTTGTATCTTTTTATGATGCCTATAGTAATAACGGCATTCCCCAAAGTGTTTTCGACGAGCATTTACTCAAACTTTATACGGCATTTAATGAGCTTGATACTCAACTCGGTGACGGCCGACTGTATTTAATGGGAGACAGCATTAGCATTGCCGATGTTTTTTGGTCGATGAAAATGCTGCGTTTAATTGAAACCGGATACCCTTTCCAAAAACTACATCCAACACTTTATCAATGGTATCAGCGCATGTACGCACGACCAGCATTTCAAAATGAAGTCATGGCCAAGAATCGAATAATGAATCGCATCTGGCGAAGTAAAGCCACAATAGAACGCACCTTCGGGAAGGGTCTAAGTAAGGCCCTTAAACACCTCATCGCAGCTTAACTTAAACAAAACTCTTAAGAGATTTAGACATGAATAATTCGACTATTAGCACTCCAGCTAAAGACCCCGGCTGTTTGCATGCCTGGCAAATGATACCGCGCTTTATTGGCCTGGACATTCGCATGGCCAAACGCAAAAGGCAGCTTCGATTGGGCACAAGCGAGCTAATCAAGCTAGTGCCTGAAGCTTATCGCATTCCTGATTCAAAACTTTCCCAGCACGCAACCGCCTTGGTGAGAGAAATCTCGGACGATATGCTATTGAATCATTGCTACAGAACTTACCTTTTTGGCTGCATTATTGCTCATCAGGATGGCCTTAAATTTGACCGAGAAGTATTTTATTTAGCCAGCATCATGCATGATATTGGCCTAAGCGAGAAACATGCTGCAGACCCTGGCTCATTTGAATATGTCGGTGCAAAAGTTGCACATGAGTTTTGTCTTGGTCATGACTATGATGCACAAAAATCGGTATTGGTTCATGATGCTATCGCTTTACATTCAGCTGTAGGCACTGCACACAAAGAAGACCCTGAAATAACACTGGTGCATTTTGGCGCTGGCGTCGACGTAATCGGCATACACTATGATGAAATTCCTAAATACGCGCTGAGCGAAATACTGGAACACTACCCACGCCTTGATTTTAAAAATGCCTTTGTTAACCTGGTAGACAAGCAAGCCAAAATAAAACCCAAGAGTCATATCGCAACTCATATGAAACTGGGCTTCGGTAAGAAAGTAAAACAAACACCATTTAGCGAATAGCGAATAGCGAATAGCGAATAGCGAATAAAAAAGTAGAGTTAAATCATGAAGAAAAATACTCCAACAACTGGAACTAAAGAGTGTAGCAATAAGAAGCTGTCTAACCGCAGAACATTTTTACAGGGCTTAACTCTTACTACTGCAGGTGTAGCGAGCGCCTCAGTATTTGCACAAAACAATGTCCAATCACAAAGCAACCAGACCTCTGGTGATGATGGTTTAGCTTATGCGGAAGCTAGACTAAGCAAACCAAAAATCGCCATGTTGGTTCATCCTAAAATGGTCATGCAGGATTTAGTTGGCCCCATGACAGTTTTTAATATTATGGGTTCAGAAATTCATCTAGTCTGGAAAAACCTAGAGCCCGTCAGTACAGACTTAGGTATTTCAGTCACGCCAACGACCACCTTAGAAGATACGCCACATGACCTTGATGTGTTGTTTGTACCTGGAGGATTAGGCGGCTCTATTGATCTGATGGAAGATGAGGAAGTATTAGGGTTTCTGGCCGACCGAGGCGAGACTGCGTCCTATGTCACCAGCGTATGCACGGGCTCATTGCTGCTTGGTGCCGCCGGACTTCTTAAGGGTTATCGAGCAACTAGTCACTGGTATACACGTGACCACCTTGCCCTAATGGGAGCGACTCCCGTTAACGAGCGCGTGGTACAGGATAGAAATCGTATTACTGGAGGCGGGGTAACTGCAGGCATTGATTTCGGTTTGATGCTCGCTGCAATTTTACATAGTGAAGAAGATGCTCAACGCTATCAGCTCTTGATTGAATATGATCCGGCTCCTCCGTTCTATGCTGGAACACCAGAAACAGCTCCTAGAGCTGCATATGATAGCGTTGTTGAAAATCGTGGCCCCTTTATAGAACAGGCGCGTATTCTGGCTGCTCGAGTCGGAGAAAATTTGTAACTTTTAGTTAGATAGACATAAAAAATAGACAAAAAAAAGGTGGGGACTTTAACTAGTCTCCACCCTCTTATTGCTTTTGTTTACTCAGTACTTAGTCAATCGCGAAACAATAAAACAAACCAGCACCACCTGTATTAATAAGGCTTTGTTGATCGCAACCAGCACTTGGGTGATCAGAGTTCCAGGATTGAGCATCAAAACCAATAAGGTCATGATGACCTAGTTGAGCACTGCCTTCATCACCACTAGTCCAGTTTGAACAAGTATGATCTTCACTGTCTGTATAAGCGCGTCCATTGGCTGTTGAGCCTGTCAACATGTCATGCGCAGTGGGCTCACCAGTTATACTCCCATCAATTACACCAGTAACAAATTCGCCGGTTTCAGTTCTAGCATGAAAAGGATTAACACCGTTACCTCTGCGGGCTAATTCAATGGTATCTCCATGCAAATGCGCTTGATCTCTTGCAACCATGTGACCTGCTTGGCCGTACCAAGGTCCTGTGCCGATTCTGTCTCGAGCATCGACAGCGTTTGGCCCTTGCGTGCTTAAATAAGCGCGCCAGGTTTTATCACCACTACCAACAGCACTTGCTAATGCCTGGCAATGCGCATCGGCACCAGCTAAACCACCTAAATTAGCGCCATCACCACCTCCCACACTGGTGATGAAAAATGACATTGGCTCGTCAGTTCCTTGTTGCGCCAAGCTGATAGGCGATGCGAATAATCCAATCATTGATAAAGTTAAAAGTGTTTTTCCTGTTCTCATCATTAAGCTACCTTAGTTTTATTATTCTAAAATCTTATTAATCCATAAGTTTTATTAATTCAAAAAATAATCGAAATCTACTTAAATATGCATACCGATTAGGTTTATAGTTAGGTTTATAGCATGTGAGCATCGCTATGACAAAGGCAACCAAAAATGAAACTTATACACCTGAGCTGTCTAATGGCACTAATCACTGCAATGAATGCAGTAAGCGCTTTTGCTCAATTTGGGGGTAATACACCTGCTCTTACCATTCAGCCTCAACAAAACTTTAGAACTGCAGAAGATCACTACCTCTACCTGTTTAATCAGGCTGCAGGTGGCACGCAACATACTATGGGCACTATTCCGGTATGGGATGGTCTCTGGGTTGCAGCTTACAACAACATGCCTGCTGTATTCATGACAAATGGAACTATGTCCAATGCAATGAATCCAGGTGGCATTGTTAAAGAAGGCATCTTAACGCCAGCCTACGAAGAACATTTCAGGCAACGTCGAACAGAAATTGACGAATATGGTGAACAGCGTTATGACCGTTTAACTGCTTGCGAATATCCGGGAATGCCCCGCTGGTTATGGGAGCCATATGTTAAAGAGTTTGCCAATACGCCACAGCAATCATGGATGATAAATGATGCAATGAATGAAATGCGCCGTATTTATATTGATGCCGAGCATATCAATATCGATGGCAAACACTCAGCTACAGGTGACAGTATTGGTTTCTGGGATGAAGATAAACTTATCATTTGGACTAAATGGATAAACGCTGCTGATTATTTACGTGGGATGCCCTTGACCAGCAACCAGGTCGAACTAGTCGAAAGCTGGCAGGAAAAAACCCGTGCAGATGGTGTTCGCATACTAGAAACTCAAATCACTTTTTATGACCCCATTGGGCTTACTGAACCACAATCAGCTGTGTATGTTCATGAGCAAAGTACGCAGCTAGCTGAAATTGGCGCGCGCATTCGAAACTGGGAATGCTCTACCGTGAATAACGCCTATCAAGATGAGGAAGGCAATACACTCTGGTATATGCCGGGTGATCCGCAATATAAAGACCCCCGTTGCTTTACCTATTTTCCTGATATTCCAGGGCAATCACTTGATCCGCTTAATGATCAGAATTAATAATGGTAGTTAAAATGAAAAATATTATTACTTTTATAAAAATGTGTTTTTTCCCTGTTTTAATTATGAGCCCTTTGTTAGCTAAGGGTCACCACTCATTCGCTATGTTTGATAGTAGCCAGTTTATGTTGGTTGAAGGCACGGTCCTACGCTGGAATTTTAATAGCCCTCACTCCTGGCTTTATATAGAAGCTTTAGATGCTCAAGGAGACCTAGTAGAATGGGGTTTTGAAGCTGGCTCGCCAATTAATGCCATGCGCAATGGTGTGACTGGCAATACATTTCAGCGTGGAGAACGCATTAAAGTGGTTATGAACCGTATTCGCACTGGCGCAGCATCAGGGGCCATCTGTTTTGCCCAGAAAGAAGATGATTTAATCGTGCGGCCGAATAATAATTCAACCTGCGACTCAGTTGGTATCGCAGCCAGATGGACTGAAGAAGGCTGGTTGGAAAATGCTGCGCATCTGGAATCTCATCCGGCAAATTAATAAGCAGATAATTTCCTATTACATATAAAAATCTTATCTATCTAAGCAAAAAGGTCTACTAATGAAACTTTCAAGAATCAGTAAATGTCTCACACTTCCTTCTAGCGTTATTGGCAACGCTAAAGTGATAATTTTAGTCGTTATAGTTGCAGGATTAGGTGGCTGGTTTTTTATGCAAAATACCAACAATGAAAATGAAATCATGCCTGAAAATTTAGAAGGCATCACAACAGCAGCTTATGGCGCATGGGAATCTCCTGTTACTGCGGCAAGTATTTTCGAGGCATCTGACAACATCTCTACTTTAGTTGTTGAAAACAATGAGCTTTATTTTATTGAAAGAAGAGCATCAGCCAATGGCCGAAATATTCTGGTAAAGCTTGATGAAAACAATGAGGTCGTTCAGCTAACACCCTCAGAAATAAGTGTACGCACGCGGGTACATGAATATGGCGGCAGACCTTACTTGGTTGATGGCTCTGATATTTATTATTCTCAGTTTACCGACCAGAAAGTTTATAAGGTTTCGACTGATTCCGAGGCTCAGGCCTTAACCACTGACGGCCTTCGATTTATGCACTGCGTTATGGACCATAGCCATAATCAACTTATTTGTGTACGAGAAGATCATCGTGGCCTAGGCGAAGCAGTTAACACTTTAGTCGCAATAGATTTATCTGATAATGAGAATGAAAGCGCTGGAGAAATATTATTTGAAGGCACTGACTTTGTCAGCAGTCCTCAAATTTCACCTGATGGCAAATCCTTGGCTTTCATCACTTGGTCACACCCCAATATGCCGTGGGATGACACACAATTACGAGTAATAACTTTTTCGGAAAACGGCTCCATTGAAAGTCAGGTAGAAGTCCCGCAAGAAGGCAATGTTTCGATTGCTAACCCTCAATATTCTGCTGATAACACACTTTACTTTACTGCTGATTTTGCCAACTGGGCGACGCTATATCGTTTGAATGAAGATGGTCAGGTTGAGCTAGTACTAGATCAGGATATTGAAATTGGAAGCTATGGTTTTGAAAATGAGACAAGTGCTGCTATTACCTATTCCAAAGATGGCTTAAGGTATTTAGCGCGAGTTGATCTAAGCACAGGAGCAATGACTAATATCGGAGAAGCTTTTTCAAATGCCGGCTCAATCGCTGTTGCAGATAATGGTGTTTATTTTATTGCCTCTACTCCCAGTTCGCTGAATTCCATTTACTTATTAAATGGCGATAGTTATAGCGAGGTATATAAACCAAGTGGTCCGCAAATTTCTGCTGAATATTTGTCTATTCCTCAAGCATTTACTTTTCCAACCGGGGCAAGCGAAGAAGCTTATGGTTTTTACTACCCGCCGGTTAACGAAAATTTCCAGGGACCTGAAGATTCTCTACCTCCTCTTATTGTAAAAGTTCATGGCGGCCCAGTTGGCGCAACTAGCTCTACTCTCGACCCGAGAATTCAATTCTGGACAAGCCGCGGCTTCGCTTTATTCGATGTAAACCATAGGGGCAGCAAAGGCTATGGCCGTGAATTTCGAAAGAAACTTTACCCCGCTTGGGGCATTGTCGACATTGAAGATGCTGCCAATGGCGTAAACTGGCTAGCTGAGCAAGGCTTGATAGATGCGGATAAAGTTGCCATTCGAGGGGGTAGTGCCGGTGGTTATACAACACTAGCCGCTATGGCTTTTCAGGATGTCTTTAAAGCCGGTGCTAGCTATTATGGTATTAGCGATCTTGAAGTGTTAAATCAAGACACACATAAGTATGAGTCTCGCTATTTAGATCAGTTGATTGGGGTTTATCCTGAACGAAGAGATGTTTACCTTCAACGTTCTCCAATTAATAGTGTCAATAACATCCAGGCTCCCTTGCTGCTCTTACAGGGACTTGAAGATAAAGTAGTTCCGCCTAATCAATCTGAATTGATATTCGAAGCATTAAAAGCCAATTGCATTCCAACAGCTTATATTGCTTTTGAAGGTGAAGGTCACGGCTTTCGACAGCCAGCAAATAATATCAAGGCCTTAAATTCTGAACTGGATTTTTATGGCCAAATATTTGGATTTACGCCAGCAGGTAATATAGAGCCCGTCACTCTAGAGCGTTGCAGTAGCATCGAAAATTAAAATTTACATTTCGATAATTATTATTAATAAATAACCTTGCTTTTAAAATATATAAAAGCAGATAAAAAAAGCAAACCCCGAAATAGAAACAGAAGTAGAAGTAGAAGTAGCAACAGGAGTAGTAGCAATTGACTGATGCAATCACCCAACAAATAGAGAGTGTTCTTGATATTCTCAATAGGTCACTCGCAAATAATGCTGCTGATGCTATTGCTAACTGCTTTTTAGAAGATGGCTATTGGCGAGATTTATTAGCCTTTACCTGGAATATAAAAACTCTGGAGGGTCCTGCTCAAATCAGCGACATGCTGCAAGCACAATTACAGCATATTAATGCCTATAGCTTTGCCATTACTCCGAATGAGTCAGCTACTGAAGAAATGGGCATGGCGACAGCGTGGCTGACATTTGAAACAGATGAAGCGCGCGGTTATGGTCATATCAGACTTGCCGGTGACAAAGTATTCTCTTTGTTTACTTCTATATCCGAGTTAAAGGGTCATGAAGAAGCATTGGGTTCCAGCCGGCCCTTCGGCACCTCGCATGGTGCTGATAAAAACCGAATAAACTGGAAAGATAAGCTTGCGCAAGAAAGACAGGAACTTGGCTATAAGACTCAACCCTATGCACTCATTGTTGGCGGTGGTCAGGGCGGCTTAGCCTTAGGTGCAAGACTTAAGATGCTGGGTGTTCCAACAATCATTATTGAAAAAAATAATAAAGCTGGTGATAACTGGCGTAATCGATATAAATCACTTTGCCTGCATGACCCGGTTTGGTACGACCATTTGCCCTATCTACCTTTTCCAGAAAACTGGCCGATATTTACTCCCAAAGACAAACTGGGTGACTGGTTAGAATATTACTGCGAAATAATGGAGCTTAATTTCTGGGGCAATACCGCATGTAAAAATGCCCAATACGATGAAGCCAGTGGCCAATGGTCAGTAAGCGTTGATCGAGACGGTGAAGAAGTCGTTCTTAAGCCACATCAACTTATCATAGCCACCGGTTTATCTGGCAAGAAAACAGTGCCCGCTCTTAAAGGCATGGAAAAATTCAAAGGTGAGCAGCACCACTCTTCAGAACATCCAGGGCCTGACAACTATAAAGGTAAAAAAGCGCTGGTGGTGGGCTCCAACAATTCAGCGCATGATATTGCCGCAGCCCTTTGGGAAAACGATGTTGATGTCACCATGATGCAACGGTCCAGTACTTTGATTGTTCGTTCAGAACCATTAATGAATATTGCGCTTGGCCCGCTCTACTCCGAACAGGCTTTGGAAAATGGTATTACTACTGAAAAAGCCGACATGATTCTTGCCTCGCTTTCTGTCAAGTTACTGGCTGGCGCAGAAAAAGAAACCTATGACAAAATCCAAGAAATTGATGCCGATTTTTATGACAGCCTCAGAAAAGCCGGTTTTGATTTAGATTTTGGTGAAGACGGCACTGGCGCTTACCTCAAAGCCCTACGGCGTGGTTCAGGCTACTACATTGATGTTGGCGCGAGCGAACTCGTTGCTAGTGGTGAAATTAAATTAAAGAACACATCAGGGATAAAAGAGATCACTGAACACTCTGTCATTTTTGATGATGGCTCTGAGCTTGAGACTGATTTAATTGTCTACGCGACCGGCTATGGCAATATGAAAGGCTGGCTCGAAGAGCTCATTGGTCAGGATGTTGCTGATAAAGTCGGCATCATTGGCGGACTGGGCTCTGACACTACTTATGACCCTGGCCCCTGGGAAGGTGAGCCGCGCAATTTGTGGAAGCCTACCAACCAACCAGGCTTGTGGATTCAAGCTGGCAATCTATTTCAGGCACGCTTTTATTCCAAATATACAGCACTGCAAATCAAAGCGAGAATGGAAGGACTCAATACGACGGTTTATGGCATCCCTTCAGCAGTTAACCCTGAATTTTAGGTCTAGGGAGTCTTAAGGGGTAAGCGGAACGAACACTGATGAAACCGGACCCATGCCTCTGATTTCGACAATCACAGGGGCTTCATGGTTGGCTCCATCATAATGCACTCCCCCGGCAGGATGAATCATAAAGCCGCCAGCAGGAATGGGAGTGGTGCGATTAATATCACGGCTGGCATCCGTTCCTGCATACCAGGTGCCTTCAATCACAGACACGAAGCGATCCTGAGTGTGATAATGCGGTCTGCTAGTCACACCAGCTGGAAAGCGAGCACGTAGTATATAAAGTCCTTCTCTAGAGGGATCACCATAAATCACTTTTTGTTGTAATTCATTTCTACTCTCGTCCCATTCCAAATCATCGGCCTGAACAATTGCAAAACCTTCAGCTTCACCCGAAGACGCGCTAATGATGCCAAAGTCATTAGCGGCATCAATAATTTCTATATTATTATCGGCAGCAAAGCTGTTTGCAGTTGTGAATACAAAAAGGAAAGCTACTAGATTAAAAAATTTTGTTTTATGCATTTCTTTTCTCAATAGTTGAAATTAATTTCTATTAAAAATACCTTATCACTCTTCAATTTCCGGATCAAATCTTGGGTCAAATCCATTAGGCGGAACTATAAAACTAGCAACTTGACCATCCGACTCTTCATCATTTGTATAAAAAACCAGGTCATAGGTGTCAGCCTCATTGCCATCTATAAATTCTATATGGGTGAAACTTTTATCTAAATAAAATACATTTTCAGAGGTCGCGCCTAAATTCATTTCTGGACTCCCATTAATTCTCAGGCTAAGCGCTTCATCACTAACTGACACTTCGAAATGAATGCCCCTTATAGTCTGATATTCTCCTGTGTATCCATTCAATATTTCAGAATCTACTGATTGGAAATCTTTTGCCGGATAGGGATCTCCAATAGCCATGGCTAACATACTGTTACCTTCATAAACTCGAGATTGGAAACCAGTATTACCGAGGACTGCCACGTACATTTCACTTTCAGGCAGATAAGCAGAGTAGGTTATAAATCCATTAATACCACCCGTGTGCGAAATCATTGGCTGACCTCTTAAACTTTGAACCGCCAGGCCAAAACCATAGTTTGATAAGTCCCCATTGTTTAAAACAAATGGTGAGGTCATCACTTCCAAGGACTCTTGAGATACGACTTCACCCGCAAATAATGCTGTATTCCAAGTTAAAAGATCATCCACATTGGAAATAATTGCACCAGCTGCACCAGGAATTGTCATGCTTAAATAGGACGAGTTTTCATAACCATCTGGCCCCATTGCATAACCAATCACTCTATTTGGAATAATTCTTTTGAAATCGCCATGATAAGTATTGTCCATTCCTAGAGGATTAAAGATTCTTTCCTGCACGAAATCTTCATAAGATTGACCCGATAATTGTTCAATTATCGCACCCAACATTACATAACCAGAATTGGTATAACTATAAGCTTCTCCTGGTGCAAAATTCATCGGCTGATTTTGGAAAAATTCAACAACATCCACCGCCGTTATATCTTCTTTCTCAATGTCAGAAAATTCTTCTATTGCCAGGAAATCAATAATGCCTGAGGTATGGGTCATTAAATGGCGTAAGGTGATTGTGTAGCCATGAGTAGGATAGTCTGGGAAATATTGAGTTATAGAGTCATCAACCTGCAACAAGCCCTCTTCCGCAAGCAGCATAATGCTTGCAGTTGTCATTTGCTTGGTGAGAGAACCCAGTCTAAAAACCATATCGGGTGATATAGAAATATTATGCTCCAGATTAGCCATGCCATGACCGTTTCTATAAAGAATTTCGTCACCCTTGGCTAAAATAACAGAAACACCCGGCTCGTTGTTAGGATAAAGTTCTGTCAGAAATGCACTTATTTCTTGCTCTAATTCTGACTCTACAGCTGAAGATTGAATATCTTGTGCGATCTCAACACTTGCAACATTTACCTCTTGCTCACCAAAATTTTGATACAGCACCCCAATAAAAATCGCTATTAATACAGCTCCTACTAGTAATTTATTTCTCATTTTGAAACCTGTTTTTAAGCTAAAAAAGAAAGTCTACACTTTCTGTTTGAAAATGTAACTTTTTAAGGAATTTAGGATTATTGGCATAAAAGAAAATGCGGATTGGCGCTAACAGGAAGAAAGACGCATAAAAACGCTCACATATCGAAAAGTATTTATTTTATATTAGGTGCTCTAAAACCATTAAGGATTTCAAAACGTTTACAAAGCTATATTGCATCCCTGCATAGAATCTAACTTATTAAGCATCTATTTAAAAACCTACCCCAATTATATTTTACCTAGAATCTTTTGCATTGCTGCTACCAGATCTTGAGCAGATTCATCTGAAACTTCTTGGGCGCGCCAAGCAATAATATTATCAGGCCTTACTAACAAGGCGCCGGTTTCTGATATGTCTCTTACTCGAGCAAAATCTCCATAGACATCCTCATAATCTTGCCCAGGGCCAATGATATGTAAATTAACACTAAGACCATTTATATTTTCAATCTCTGTTAAAGCTGCACGCCATTGGTCTTCACCACCCAAGCCGGTAATTAATGAGAACTGACCTTTACCACAAATATCTACCGTCGAGACTTTTTGTTGTTGCGGATCAATCAACCATACATGAGGGATCATCGCTCCTGGACGACTACTGGCTTGATGATAAAGTTCTCTGTCTCGCTTGAATTCTTCATCAGGACTGCCATCTTGCACTACTGCAGAAGACTCATAACGCATATTCATTTCCACACCATGGCAGTTATAAATATATTGCGTGCCCTCTACCGCAAGACGTAAATTTTCTCTTTGTTCTTCAGCCTCAGGCGTATTCAATTTACGCTTAGCAATACTTTGAATCTTTTGTTCAGGGCTATCATTATTCGCCAATCCTAAGGCTCCCATGATTGGTCCAAGGTCTCCTAGACTTTTTGTCGCGCGTTTAACAATCTGTTCACCTACCGGTATACGTTCATCGTCATACGAATCAAGCAAGCTTGATTCCGCTTTACCTTTTATGACCAAAGCTAGTTTCCAGGCTAAATTAAAGGCATCCTGAATTGAGGTGTTAGAACCAAGGCCATTCATTGGGGTGTGGCGATGTACTGCATCACCCATACAAAATACTCGGCCATCCATATTCTTCTTGGCATACATACTGTTGACTGTCCAAGTAGACGTTGAGTCAATTCGAATTGGAATCTGATCATCACCGATTAATTGATGAAGAACAGCTTTAGCCTCATCATCAGTATAATTTGGCGGACCTGCATTAATATCATAGCCCCAAATACACAACCATTTATTCCATGGCCGCACCATTCTTATCAATGGAACCCCCAGTCCAGCTAATTCTCCACCAGGCTGAATCAGCCAATACAAAAGGCTGGGGCGGTGAGCCACATATTTTGTTAAATCTGCTTCAAAAACAATATTCATAGACCCTGCCATGCCCATTTCACCTTCCATCGGTAAGGCAGCATCTTCGGCTATTTTTGAATTACCGCCATCTGCACCCAGCAAATATTTTGATCTGACCTGAAATTTTTGCTGCGTAATTAGATCAAGCAGTGTAGTTGTCACACCATCAGCATCCTGCTCAAAGGATATATATTCAGTATTAAAGCGTACCTTTGATCCCCTATGAGCTGCGGTACGGGTGAGAATAGGTTCCAATAAGTTTTGCGGCAAATCGAACATCTTTGCAGGACTCGACATTTCATAATCAGCTTTCCGAGCTGGCGGCATTCCCCATGCCAAGACACGTGCTAACTCTTCACCTGCGAGGCTGGCCGCAAATGTATTTTCGCCCATGAGCTCTTGCGGAGAAGCCAAAGCCAGACAATCATCTTCTACCCCTAAATCACGTAATACTTCAACTGTACGTTGGTTGGTTATGTGTGCTCGGGGTGTCCGGCAAGTCCAGGCAAATTTATTGATTACCATATTATCAATGCCATACGTGGCTAATAATGCCGAAGCACTAGCACCTGCGGGTCCTGTTCCAACAATCAACACGTCTGTTTCTATTACTGGTAACTTATCACTCATGGGGAATTCACCTTATATTTCGTTCAATTTACCTGATGCAGATAAACTGTTGGAAAAAATTCTAACTAGTATGATGGTATGAGTTCCAATACTTTATTTTGACCAAATCAATACCTAATATGGTATGACGATGTGTAATATATGTTACTGGTACTCTAAAACATATAGCTAAGGAGGATCGCTTGTTCGACTTAAGAAAACTCAGACAATTTATCGCCGTCGCTGAAGAGCTGCACTTTGGCAGAGCAGCAATACGTCTGCATATGAGCCAACCCCCACTTTCTCGCAGTATTCATCAAATTGAAAAAGATCTTGAAGTCGAGTTATTTATTCGCCATCCGCATGGTGTTGAACTCACTAATGAAGGCGAAGTCTTTCTTAATGAAGCGCGTAATATTTTACTGAGCGTAGAACGCGCCTATGAGCGTACTTTGCAGGCAAAACGCGGTGAAATTGGCCGTTTAGTAATAGGTTATCAGGGCTCTACCGTTTTTGATTTACTGCCGCGTTTGATAGCTCGATTTAAGCAAGCCCACCCCCAAGCTCAAATCGAATTGCACAATATGAATAAAAACCAACAACTGCTTAATTTGCGCAACCACAGCATCCATATTGGCATCATTCGCCATGTCAATGATGAGCCCGGCATCACAACACACACCATCGCCAAAGAACCTATCTATGTTGCTGTATCCGACAGCCACTCACTTGTTAAGACTAAAAGCCTTGCTATGAAATCTCTGGCTGCTGAGGCCTTAATCGTATTCCCAAAAGCCAACCGCCCCAGCTTTGCTGATCAAACTATTGCTGAATGTCGTAAAGCAGGCTTCGTTCCCAACATTGTGCAGGAAACCGAAGATGTCATCAGCGCTTTAGTTCTTGTTAGTGTAGGCCTCGGTGTTGCTCTCGTGCCACACTCAGCCTGTAACATTAAGATCCCTGATGTCACTTTTATTCCGCTTTCCAACCCTAAGTTTTATGCTGAACTGTGCTGCATACATTTAACTGAACGACGCGCCCCAGTATTAGAAGCCTTTTTACAAATCATTCAAGACAGCTCTCAATAAACTCTCAGTACTATTGTAGTAAGCTTGCAATAACCTTTTAGGTATCAAGCAAGAGCACAATCGGTATTGGATTATTGTGCTCTTGGCTATTATTGTGCCTAAAATTGAATAAATAAATGAATAAATAAATGAATAAAACATTGGAGATTCCCGCGATGACTGATCAAGAAAACCTGCAAAGAACGCAATTAATTGTCGGTGATATTATTGATGCTATTAGAGGCGTACTACGTAAGCACGAGGTCACTTTTGATGAATATCGTGCCGGTTTTTTCCATCTTATTGAATTAGCAGAAGCGCATGAAGTTCCATTGTTATTAGATTGTTTTTTAAATCAAACCATCTGCGATATAGAAATGGAAACTCGACAGGGTAGTCGCTCAAATGTTGAAGGTCCTTACTTTTTACAAGGTGCGCCGATGGTGACCGATGCTATAAAAGTCCGAGGTGATACTAAACCTATGCTGATTCGTTGCCAGGTAAAAGATTTACAAGGCCAGCCAGTTGAAGGTGTTGTCACTGATATATGGTTTGCTGATTCTAATGGTGATTACAGCGGCTACAGTGAAGATTTTCCCATAGAATATTTTAGAGGAAAGGCAACGACAGACAGCGAAGGGAAATATGCTGTGATGGGATCAATTCCAAAAGAATATCCAATGACTTCGAATGAACATGGCCCTACTGGCAGCATTATTGAAATGCTTGGCGGTCAGGGCATGCGTCCACAACATGTGCATTTTAAATATTTAAAAGAAGGTTATGCACCCTTAACGACTCAAGCCTATTTCAGTGGTGGCCCTTATCTAAATGAGGATCCGGTTGGCGCTGTATTTGATGACCTGACCCATGAACTAAAAGATGAAAACGGTGTTGCAGTATTAGAGCTAAACGTCGTCTTAGACCCAGCTGCATAATATTTAAAAAAGGTCTTACTAACTATGTGCCATGACACTACGCCAAGCTCTTTACCGGCTCCAGGGAATTACCAATTAGGTAATTCCAATGGCTTAAAGTATTGGGATTTTTCTAACGCCGCTAGTAAGACGGATTCTGATGTGCGAGTTGCACTACTAACAGACATCTATGGTTGCAATGACTTTTATCAAAGTATGTCAACACACTTTGCTAACCAGGGTTGGCAATCTCACTTGATAGATTTATTTGCAGATTTAGGTGAGCTGCCAGAAGTAACCCGAGAGGCTGCCTTTGAGCGGCGCCATAAATTAAATGATCAGGAATGCTGTGATCTTATTGCTCAATATATTCAAGATAACAATATTACTGCAGTCGTAGGTTTTTGCTTAGGTGGAAATTTTGTATTTGAATTAGCCAGACGAAATGTAAAAGTTAATTTAATCGCTTACTATCCATTCCCTGCTGGTTTACCTAACGAGAATGGACTTGATCCTGCCTTTAACTACCTAGAGCTCTTACAAACCGAGGTTACCGTTTTAATTGGCGATGATGATGATCGTGTCGGCCTGGAAAATGTCACAAAACTAAAAACCATCAGTGAATCAAATGCTGCACTCAGCGTAAATGTCTATTCAAACAGTAAGCATGGATTTTTAGAAGATTTAGATAGTGAAGATCCAACTTTAAAACAAAATGCTGAAGATTCTTTAGCTACTTGCCTCGATAAAATTTCATAGAAGTCTAGATAAATGAATACAGAAATTATCGAAAAAATTGACACAACTATTATTGATCTTCCCTTAAAGCGAATTCATAAATTTGCAGCGACCACGATTAATTCTAAGTCTTTTGTCATTGTTCAAATTTATACAAAAAATGGTGTTGTTGGCATCGGTGAAGCTACCACTCCTGGTGGACCTTGGTGGGCGGGCGAAGCGGTTGAGACCATTAAAGTAATGATAGACAGCTATCTTGCACCGGCTTTAGTGGGCGAGAACGCATTGCAAATTAATACCTTATTACAAAAAATGGACTGTGTTGCAGCTAACAACCCATTCGCGAAAGCTGCGCTTGAAATAGCCTTACTTGATATAAAAGGTCAGGTCTTGAGGGTTCCAATCTATGATTTATTCGGCGGCCTATCACGTGAATCCATGGCCCTTAAATGGCCATTGGCTCAAGGAGACGCCAAAGCTGATATAGAAGAAGCAGAGCAATTGATGTCCTCCAATATCGCCCAGGAATTCAAGGTGAAAATGGGTTACATGAGCCCAGAGGATGACGTCAATTATATTGCTGAATTGTGTCGAGGCTTAAATGGCAAGGCGACTTTATTAGGCGATTTAAACGCCACTTGGAGTGAACTGACAACACAAAAATATTTGCCCGATCTAGCGGCACATGGCATGGATATGATTGAGCAACCCGTCGCTGCCTGGAACCGTCAAGCTCTGGCAAGAATTAGAGACTTTTCTCCAATACCCATTCTTGCCGATGAATCTATTTGTACACCACAAGATGTAAATGAAATAGGCAATCTCCATGCCGCTGACATGTTGTCATTAAAAATATTTAAACACGGCGGCTTAACCAGAACCCATCAGATCATACAAATTGCTGCAGCCTTCGGGATCTCCTGCTATGCCGGCACTTTTCTGGAAAGCTCAATCGGTACTGCTGCATTTATGCACTTAGTTGCATCACAAAATAATATTGATGGTGGCAATGAATTGGTCGGACCTATCTGGTTAGCAGATGATATCGTTCAACAGCCAGTGCAATACAAAGATAATCATATTTGGGCAAAACAAGAACCCGGCCTAGGCGTAAGCTTGGACCAAGATAAGCTTTCTCACTATCAGCGTGTATAATTACTGGTATTAACAACTCGCTCTAGAAACCAAAATGAATTCACGACAAAAAAATAGCGCCCTTGGCGTATTAATTGCTGATGCAGCAGCCCTAGGCTTACATTGGCTTTATGACTTAGAACGCATGCATCAGGTTGTCGGAACGGCAAAGCCTACGTTCTTTACACCCAATGCAGAACATTATGAAGGCAAGGTTGGATACTTTGCTCATGCCGGCAAACAGGCCGGAGAACAATCTCATTATGGTGAAAGTTATCTATTAAATTTGAGGCATCTATCAGCACAGGAAAAATTTATTACTCGGATTTTCCAACAGGACTTTATTGCTACATTTGGACCCGGCGGCAGTTTTAATGGCTATATTGATTCGCCGACTCGACAAAGCCTGCAGAATATACAAGCACTCGATTTAAATGATGATGATAATAATGCCAATACGGAACCATCCGGTGCAGATGACCACCAAATCCCCGCGTTAACGCCAGTCTCGGCACTTTGTGCTCATCACCCCGCTGGAGAATTAACAGACACAGAAATAATCAGTGCTATTCACGTTACCCACAATAATGATCTGGCAGTGAATTGCGGTTTATATTATTCGAAAGTACTCCAGGCAGTGTTAAATGGAAATTCCATCGCCGAAAGTTTTGCCGGAGCTGCTGCACATGTTCCCGATGCAATAAAAGATAGTATGACTGATGCTTTGAACATGCCGGCAACTGATCTTGATTCCGCAGCAACTCTTTTTGGTCAAGTCTGTGGGCTGGAAGAGACCATACCGCTATCAGCTTATATTCTTTCAAACAGCACGAGTTACCAGCAAGCCATAGAAATGAATATCCTTGCTGGTGGTGATTCTTGTGGTCGCGCCATGATGCTTGGCGCAATTGCGGGAGCCCACTTCGGTTTAGGTGACATAGAAGGCATTCCACATGCCTGGTTGCTGCGCTTAAAACGTCAGCAGGATATTGCCGTTTTACTCAATTAAAATTAGCTTAATAGCGGACACATATAACAGTTCAGAAATTTCTAAATTAGATACCTGTTACTGCTATTAAATTCCTTCTTCAAGTGCTCCATCAAATTCAGCATATTCACTAGGCACACAGATAAATTCCTGCAAGCGCTCTCCAGGCATTAACGCAAAAGTTTTCGTAAGATCGGACCATGACGCTCCTTCTCCCCAGGCTTTCTCATCATACATATCCATCACCAGTTCAAGTCGGTCGTAGCTCACACGGGTATAACGTTCAATCAGGTGGAAAGCATCACTTGGTCGGTGCCCAACCCCCTGAGTAAGTTGTATCAAACCGTTGAAACCAATGGTATCTACCACCAAAGTATTACCTTCCCAATAAGCAATTGAATCGCCCATGTAGGATGGGTAAACATCTTCCGGATGTTCATCTGCCAGCCATAGATTTCGCCATTCCCGATGGTATTCCAGCATTTGAATGATGCGCTCACCGGAACGTGAATAGACAAACTCGAATGGACCAAACGCAACATAGTCCAGGTTCCCCGGCATTGCTACAGGTTCGCAATCCTTGCCTGGATACTGCCCACCAAGGGTATTGGTAGGTACGCCATTAATGGTGGTTGTAGCAGTTCGATCTCCAACAGCAGGATGAGTAATCGATTCCATCCGTAAATTCTCTATACCCCATGGCGTTAATGGCGGTGGGGGCGTCTGCATACCATAATTAAAATTATTGCCCACTCCAGGCAACTGGCCCCAAACACCACTCAGATCTCTTGGATCAAAAGAAGAGTCATCCTGTGCTGAAACTATCGAAAAAGGCAGAAGCAAAAAGCACGCGACCAGGATTTGTTTAAATTGTTTCGCTACTCTAACTAAATCTCTCACTATATTTCTCACTCTCATCGTCTTTCCTGTTTCGATATTGATTATTGGCGGGGAGTTGGTGCCGGCATGATGGTGCCATCGGCAAATTCAACACTCCTGAATACTGCTGTACGATCTCCATTTATTGCCGGGCTTACCACTAATGTCACTTCATCACCCGGTTTGAGCGTATCAGCAGCAAATCCTTTCTGGCGCATACCTCTTAGGGTATCAGTGGTTTCAACCGCCCAGAGCTCTTCTTCACCATTTTCATTAATCACTATAATGGTCATATGCGAATGCGGATTTCCCATACGAAAATTGCCAATCGTGCCCTGCAGAGAAACACCAGGACCACCCATATTGTATTGCGGATAGCCATGATGGGCTGCCGTCTGGATTGAAAATCCCAATAAACATGACAGGACTACTATTTTAAAATTGAAAATTATTTTCATAAGCAAATCTCCTTAAAATCTATATTCACACAAATACGAGCATTAGCACTGAATTTAATGAGTAAGCCTTTTAGCCATTGTTATTAATGTGCCAAAGGATGTGGTCTAAATTGAAACTGGGCTGCTGTAGGTGTCTGGCCTTTCCCACCCTCAATATGCCAGGGGTTACGCACTTCGTTGGCCGCCCAAATTCCACGCCCTTTCCAACCGATATAAGGATTGTCAACTCGCCCGCCCATGGACCGTGTATAAAACCCCATCGGATAAGGCACACGCATGACAAACCATTCTTCTTCTACAGGATCGAAACCCATTAATGAATCAGAATTAGTGCCTGTCAGATAGGGCACATTTGTACCAAAGCCCAGAATATTAAACTGATCAACCCAACTGCTGTACATATAATCCGCACTACCCGCTATTGCTTCAGCATTATCCATATCGGGTGTTGGTAGAGGGTATAAGGTCCAGCCTTCTGCACAGTGCTGAGGATCAAGCTTGCCAGGGCCTTCCTGAATCTCACAAAGCCTGCGATCAAATTTTCCCAGATGTCCACTGCCTGCCAATGCTGTCCAAACCACACCATTACGGTCCGTTGCAGATCCGCGCGGAAGCGCGGCAATCTGTCCAGGGGCCTCATCATTATAAAATGGAGGCTCGTAAATTTCTGTAGTACAACTGTAAGGAGGGTTTTCACCAGGATGAATTCTCACCATCGCACCTGGGTTAGTTCCGGTAAAGGCATACCAAACTGATCCGTCCAGAGGGTTCCAGGAGATAAAATATCCATTCATATTAGCCAGTTGATCTTCATCCTCATCATAGGTGCCGTTTTGGTTAGTATCATAATAAGCTGGACACCATCCTGATGCCGCCGTTATATCACCCGTTTCATCCCAAATTCTGGGTTTAAACCAGCCGATAGCATTACGTAATCCCAATGCTGCCTGATAAATAGTATCGTCTTCATCCTCAGCAAATGCTGCATGATGGGTGTTAAAACATGTATCTATTAGTTCAAACTCTCCGCTGTCGATATCGTAAAGCACCTGCTGTCGGCTTGCTGCCTGCAAAGGGAAGAAATCAGCAAAGGTATTCCCGGAAGTGCAGCGATCCGGGTTTCCTGCTGGACGAAAACTGTGGTTAATTACAGCTCTGCCATCAGGCAATAGTCCCTGAATTTCTGAGCTTCCATATTCCCGGTAAATAATCTCATCACCCCAATACAATGATGGAAATTCCATTGATGGCGGTGAGAAAGTATTGATGTCTGTGAGTTCAACGCCCTGAGCATAGGGAAGTTCAACTTCTTCAACGCTATGTGTAATAGGATCCAGAATCCACATGACACCCAGACTGTAATCAGTCGCAATCATTTTGCCATTTGCATTGACGCTTGGGTCGCGTGGATCCGTGCCATACATGTCATGCAGAAAGGAAATATCACTGGCAATGTCCCATTGCGTGATTACTACATTCCTCTCTACTCCCTGAGGACGAGGCGGAACAGGTGGTAAATCACCTTCAGCTATGCGATCTATCCAGTCAGCATAAACTTCCAGCCCACGATCGTAACCCATTGAGTTCATCATCCGAACCATCGTATTACCAAGCTGACCCTGGCGTATTCTATGATTCCAGGCTTCTTCGGTGGAATTAAAGCTACCCATCTCAGGGTTAAGTTCCCTGGTAATCTTGCTGCCCATTTGGTGACACATCAGGCAGTTTTGCATCGCAGCTTTAAACTCCCCTTGCGTTTCAGCCCCACCGAACAGTGGAAACTCTTCTGGGTCAGGAAGTTCTAATAATGAATTCCAGTAACTTGCCGGATAGTATTCAGCGGCTGCAGCTTCACTTGGCGCGACGACTGCTGTTAATGCCAGCTGCTGACCAGGTATAGAATCGACACGTGGAGAATCAATCAAGCCATAACCACGTACAAATACTTCATAAGAAGCCTCCGGTAAATCAGGAATCACATAACGACCCTGCTCATCAGTAATGACTGTTTTACTGTATCCCGTAGGCAAATCATAAGTCTCAGCGATAACCCACACGCCTGCTTCAGGACCATTGGTGCTGGTAACAACACCGCCAATATCATCTTCATCAATCTGGACAGCTGATGATTCAGCAGCAATACCAGGTTGACTGATCAATGCGACTAACAATCCTGCAATAAAAAGGGCCATAGGCTGCTGACTGTATTTCATTCCAAGTTCTCCCTTGGTTTTTATTATTTATCGGGAAAGAATAGCTTAACTTAATAAGTTAAGCATCTAGTTCGGACTTTTTTGATTAATTGCCATAATAGATTCACGATTTCAAATTATTTTCACTAAAAAACAAACTTTCTTCTATCAATTGGCGTCTATATGCTTAAGAACACAAAAATAAAGGTTGTTTTTTAATGCTCTCATTAACAAAAACAGACGAACAGTTAATTAGCCAAGCTTTAGAAGGCTCACAACGTAGTTGGGTGAAGCTGGTTAAGCGCTACGAAAACCTGGTGTATAACTATTGCTTACGAATGACTAGGAATTCAAGCGAAGCCATGGATATGATGCAGGAAGTCTTTCTGGCAGTTTATCGCAACCTCCCCTCTTATCATGGTCAGAACCAGTTTAAAGGCTGGTTAATGCGAGTGACGTCAAATAAGACTATTGATTTTCTTCGCCACAAAGAACGTAACCCATAAAATTATGGGGAAAACTTCCAAGAAGATGACTTTCAGCATAACACTCAAAACCATTTTTCAGAGCCCGCGGAGAATTTTGCCAAAGCTGATAATCAAAAGCAGGTAAAGGCTTTAATGCAGAGCCTTCCCGCAGAACAACGTATGGTTGTCGAGTTAAAATTTTTTCAGCAATTCACATTTGAAGAAATCGGCATGCAACTGAACGTGTCAACTAATACTATCAAAACCCGACTTTATACCGCCTTAAACACTCTTAAAAATCAAGCGGAGAAACAACATGTCTTGTGATCATAAACTCATTGCCGACAATGTCATTGATTATATTGAAGGATCGCTGCCTTCCTATTTGCGCTCGCAGTGTGATGAAACCCTGCAACATTGCCAGCACTGCCAACAAACTGTGCAGAAGGCCCATGAAATTTATCAACTGGCCAATGGCTGGGTGGACCAGGAAGCTCCAGAATGGTCACACGCTCAACACGCTGTGCGCCCTCCGGTTAAACAACAACTAAGCTGGCCCAACATGGCGGGATTCGCTTTTTCGCTAATGGCAGTTTGCCTAGTCGTTTTTCAATTTGAAGTCTCTGTAGATGACGGCTTACTGATCAGTTTCGGCGGCTCACAAAGTGATGCTCGTATCCAGGAATTGCTGACGCAGCAACTCGAAGACTATCAATCCGAACAAAACTTGGCATTTGAAAGTCGCTTGAATGATTACACAGAACTTCAGGATCTCAGCAACCAGCTCGCCCTTAACGAATGGCTGGATAGAAATCGTGAAGAACGTCAGGACGATCTGAACTTTTTGATGAGTGGCTGGGAAACACAACCCTTTCAGGACAGGCAGCGTGTTAATCAACAATTGGGCATTCTAGCCTCAAATCAAATTAACAGTAATGAGTATTTATATGAATTAGGACAAACCGTTGGCTATCCAATAGGAGGAAGTTTATGAAATCTTTTACCCGAAAATCTTGCGTAATAACTCTAACAGCTATTCTTGGTCTCAGCGCTTTTAAAAGCATAGCCCAGCAAAATGAAGACTTTAGTGATGCCATCAGAGAATTAGACATCATGAGTAATATTTTTGAGGCCGCTCTTGAACCACGTCGAGACACTAATAACTACAGACCCGTATCCATTTTAGATGAAGCGAGCTACCTAGCAGATCAGGGTATGATTTTTTCTTTTATCCAACCTGGTGGCAGAGGCATGATGGCTTTTATTGATATTGACGATATGCCTGGTGATGCCTCAGCTGAAATGGGAATTAACTTGTCTGAAATGGCAAGAGAAATTAGTACTGAAGTCAGGCGATCTATGCCCAATGGAAACTTCCCCTTTTCAGGAGGTGCATTCAATTCTATCTCAATACTTGAAGATGAATTCGAAGAAATGGAAGAGATGTCTGAAGATATTCGAGATCAGCAGGAAGAAGTTCGGGACTTACAACGAGACATGCGAGATTTACAACGTGAGTTACGAAATGACGATAACGATGATGCTGAAAATGCCGAAATTGAAGCGCGTATTGAGCAGCTGCAGGCACAAGTCGATGTTGAAATGGAAGAGCTAGAATCTCAGACCACTGCTTACCAAAGTGTCATGCAAGAGTACCGACAGGACCGGGAGCAAGAGGAAGCAAACAGAAACGAAGCGGCACAAAATTTGATTATTTCAACACTATGCGATTACGGCAACACGCTACGATCATTACAAAATGATGAGCATGTTACTGTCATAATGCAAAGCTTCAATGACAATCTGGATCAGGTTTATGTATTTGACTATGCAGATGTCGCTTCTTGTAGCTCTGAAGAAGAGCTATTACAAAGCGCTATAGCCTACCAAATGTGATAGCAGGATAAGAAAGATTTGATAGAAAAAAACTAATCAATGTAGCGCCACTTTTTAGGCCGGGCTTTATCCCCCCGGCCTTTTTTTATTAGCATATTTCAACGAACTAGAGAGCCTTCAGCGCACAAAAGAGCCATCATCAAAAATACCAGTGATGTGACAACCTAAGCCTTGCTCAGCAGCGGCTTCTTCTAACATTACAAATTCATCATAAAAATTATCGTCCGAACGATAACGCACTACTTCGGCATAACCTTCTGTTATTAACTGCCTTTCTACTAATAAACCATTGGCATAAACGTAGCGCAACAATCTGCCATTTGTATCTCGATCGGTTTCATCACGCTCAAGGATCAAATCAAAGCCTTCAACTAAGCGTCGGTTGGCAAGACTAGACTGCTGGTAACAAGCTTCACCAAATTCTGGTGTATTAGCCCCAATATAGCGAACACGTTCGACTTCGCCGTCCATAAATACATCTATCGTGTCACCATCGATGACTTGTCTAAGCTCTGCAATTTCAAAGTCCTGATTTTCTTCAGAGCTTCCATTGTTTCGAGTTGACGAGGGCGCTTCGTCGGATCTGACAATATCAAGCGCGGATTCTAAGGTTTCATAAAAGAAGGGCTGCACATATTGCACAATCAGGCTGTTATCTTTTAAGGCAAGATTAAACTGGCTAAGCAACACCGCCAAAGCAATTAACAATGTAACAATCAGTGTGGATTTCATGCGCTACAACTTAGCAGCAAAATGCTATGCTTAACAATCATTAGTCAGTTAAAA
>Ga0055584_100000437_pt1 | contig 39629 bp, 26 predicted proteins | sample OSDHelmetaG_FD_58716 | JGI IMG/M metagenome (GOLD analysis project Ga0055584, IMG submission 58716) | Pelagic marine sediment microbial communities from the LTER site Helgoland, North Sea, for post-phytoplankton bloom and carbon turnover... | ecosystem: Environmental > Aquatic > Marine >...
ACAGAGAAGTTAAGCCCCTCAGAGCCGATGATACTTGGGTAAAACCTGGGAAAGTAGGACGTCGCCGCTTCATTTAAGAACCCATTCAACTCTGTTGAATGGGTTTCTTTTTTTTATCACTTTTTCTATACCTACACATATCTTTGTCGAAACGACTATTCGTGGATATTAAGAATACACTTAAGAATTTACCGTCTAACCCAGGGATTTATAAATACTACGATAAATCCGATAAAATTATTTACGTCGGTAAAGCCAAGAATCTTAAAAAACGCGTCAACTCCTATTTCCACAAAAAGCACGACAACAACAAAACTAAAGTCCTAGTCTCCAAAATCTATCGTATCGAATTCGTAATTGTCGATAACGAAATGGAAGCTCTGCTACTGGAAAACAACCTCATCAAGGAACACCAACCGCGATACAATATGATGTTGAAGGACGATCGATCCTTCCCCTTAATTCGCATTACCAATGAAAGATTCCCTCGCGTCTTCGCGATGAGAAATCCAAAATATGACGGATCTAAATACTTTGGTCCCTATACATCCGCACGCTCAATGCATGTAGTACTCGATCTAATTAAGTCTCTATATCCTCTTCGAAATTGTAATTACAACCTGTCCGACGAAAACATCAAAGCCAATAAGTTTCGGGCATGTCTTGAGTATCAAATAGGTAACTGCAAAGCACCCTGTGTTGGTAAAGAGTCTGAGTCCGAATACCTAGAATCTATTAAAAGTGTACGGAATATTTTAGGCGGAAATTTTGCCAGCGTTAAGACGCATTTAAAATCTGAAATGTTAGCAGCGTCTGAAAACTTAGCGTTTGAACAAGCCAATAAGTTTAAAGAGAAGATTGAATTACTCGAAATGTTCCGCACGAAATCGACTGTCGTAAGCCATACCATTTCCGACGTCGATGTTTTCAGTGGAGTAATTAACGAAAAAAGCGCTTTTATCAATTACATGAAGGTTGTCAATGGCATGGTTGTACGAGCCAAATCTGTTGAATACAAACTGAAAATGTCTGAGACGATGTCTGAGGTGTTAGAATACGCCATTCCAGAACTTCGTCAACGATATGAAAGTACATCTAAAGAGGTTATTGTCCCCATTGAATTGGAGAGTTTTCAGGATCTCAAACTCACAGTTCCTAAAATTGGCGACAAAAAGAAATTGTTAGAATTATCCGTACGTAATGCTTTGTTATACAAAAAGCAAAAAATGGATCAGTACGAAAAACTAAATCCATCGCATAGAACAGATCGTTTAATGCAAAAGATGAAGGAAGACCTTCGATTAACGGAAGAACCAAAGCATATTGAGTGTTTCGATAATTCAAATTTGCAAGGCACCAACCCTGTCTCAGCGTGTGTGGTTTTTAAAGATGGCAAACCATCTAAAAAAGACTACCGCCATTTCAACATTAAGACCGTTATCGGCCCAAACGACTTTGACAGTATGAAGGAGGTTGTGAAAAGAAGGTATGCGCGATTGCTGAAAGAAAAACAAAACTTACCACAGCTGATTATTATTGATGGGGGCAAAGGTCAACTGAGTTCTACGGTCGAGATTATAGAGGAACTTGGCCTCTATGGCAAAATTGCAGTGATTGGCATTGCGAAGCGCCTAGAGGAAATCTATTATCCTGGGGATAGTCTTCCCTTATATATTGACAAAAGCTCTGAGACGCTCAAAATAATCCAACAATTAAGAGATGAAGCGCATAGGTTTGGCATTACGCATCACAGAAATAAGCGATCGAAGGAAATGACTACTTCGGAACTAGATGGTGTTATAGGTATTGGCCCCAAAACAATAGATACCTTACTTCAGAAATTTCGTTCTGTTAAGAAAATTAAAACGGCCAGTATACAGGAACTTACGGACGTAATTGGTGCTGATAAAGCCTTAAAATTGCACAAGTACTTTACAGAATGATTCTTCAAGAAAATCAGGTGCAACCAACTATAACGAAGCTCAAGTCATTCGCACAAACGTATGATACCGTTTTTTGGCTTGAGTCGTGTAATCTACCTAACGCCCACGACATAGGAGCATTTGAACTGGTAATTGGTTTAGGAGAGAAAAGCAAAATCGAATTAACATCCACGGATTTTTCATGGGATGCTGTATCGAGCTATTTGGACGAACAAGCTTGGAAATTTTTTGCTTTGTCTTATGATTTGAAGAATGAGATATCCAAGTTAGAAACAAAAAATAAGGATGTACTTAACTGGCCGGTTCTTTCTTGCGTGAAACCTGAGCTGACCATCACGCTATCCAAAAACAATGAGTTTAAGGTTTATGGCGTTTCAGAGGCTGAACTATTTAAACTATTAGATACAGTTAACGAAAAAGATTCCAAACCAATAGTTACCTTTTCAGCAATATCTGCATCACTGACTGAAGAGGAACACCACCAGCGCGTGAGAGACATCAAAAGGGAGATATCCGAAGGGAATATGTATGAGATGAATTTATGTCTTGAACATGTGTTAGAAGATTTCGAGTGTAAACAACCTTTTGAATTATTTCATAAACTTACTCGCACTTCGCCAACACCGTTTTCCGCATACGTACAACTAAACCATAAGCATGTACTATGCGCTAGCCCAGAAAGGTTTTTAACGACTCTCAATAATCGTGTGTATTCACAACCGATTAAAGGGACTTCCAAACGTTATGAAAATTTCGCGCAAAATCAAGAAAGCAGACTGCATCTTGCCAATTCAATTAAAGAAAGAGCAGAACACATCATGATTGTTGATTTGGTCAGAAACGACTTAAGTAAACTGTGCAAAGTGGCTTCGATACAGGTTGATGAACTCTTTGAAATTTATGGTTATAAGCATGTGAATCAGATGATTTCAACCATCTCTGGGGAGCTGGAAAGTTCACCCAACTTTGTAGAGGCGATTAAAGCTACCTACCCTATGGGAAGTATGACCGGAGCCCCGAAACACATTGTCATGAAATTTATTGATGCATTGGAAACTGCAGCAAGAGGTTGGTATAGTGGTACAATTGGGTATATACAGCCTGACGGTAATTTTGATTCAAATGTGGTCATTAGGTCTTTGCTCTATGACTCTGAGAAACGTGTCGCGAAGTTTTCAGTTGGAGGAGCCATTACTTTCGATAGTGACCCTACGCTTGAATATGAAGAGTGTTTGCTGAAATCTGAAGCAATTAGATCTGTGTTGGATATTACGGCGTGAGAAGCTTCTTTTCTTCATTGATCTTAGCACCATAATTGGTTAACAATATGTGCAAGTCCTCAGCCTTGTATGGTTTACCCAAAAAGTCATCCATTCCTGAATTCATGTAAAACTCTTTACTGCTTTCATTCGCATCAGCCGTTAGGGCGATTATCGGAGGTCGCTCGTTTCCGTACAATTCAATGATTTCTTTGGTTGTAGTCAGCCCATCTTTTTCCGGCATCTGGATATCCATTAGTATGATGTCAACCTTGTTGGTTTCAAGTAAAGACATCACTTCCACTCCGTTTTCGGCGTGTAAGAAATCATCGTATCCAAACTTGTTCAACAATTTTTCAATCAACATTTTGTTAAACATGTTGTCTTCTGCCACAAGTATTTTTAATGGGAATTTCTCATTAATAGGTTCTTCTACATTCAGTGGGTTGCTGCGTTGTTTCACATTAACAGGTTCCTCACTTAAGTTGTCGTTTGATGTTGGTATTTTACCTTCTATTGTGAAAAAGAAGGTAGTGCCCACTCCTTTTTCTGAAGACAAGCTTATCTGGCCACCCATTAATTCCACTAGTTTTTTGGAAATACTTAAGCCTAATCCAATACCTCCATATTTACGTGAAGTGGTGTTGTCTTCTTGCTCAAAAGCATCAAAAATCGTTTGTTGTTTTTCGGGAGAAATACCTATTCCATCATCACTTACCGCAAATTTCAGTTTAGCATTTTGCTCATTTAATCCCGGTGAACGCATAAGTTCTTCCAGGTTGACGGTAATTTTAATTGTACCGTCTTGGGTGAATTTTACCGCATTAGAAACCAAGTTGATAAGCACTTGTCGAATTCGTAGAATGTCGCCTTTGAAATATGTAATGTCAGAGCTCACTATTTCGTGTTCAATAACAATGTTTTTCTCTTTGGCTTGTTTTGAGAAAATAGTGATTACCTCTTCAATCAGTTGCTCTAGGTCAATCAATTTTGATTCAAGATTCATTTTACCCGCTTCGATTTTCGAGAAATCGAGAATGTCGTTTAGAATGACCAACAAGTTTTGGCTACTCGTTTCTATTGTCTCAACATATTTTTTCTGCTCCTTGTTTAAGGATGAGTCTAACAATAAGGCAGCCATTCCCATAATGCCATTCATGGGTGTACGTATTTCATGACTTGTTACGGCCAGGAAGTTAGACTTTGCCCGCAAGCCTGACTCAGCCTGTCTTTTAGCATCATCCAGAATCGCATTCATTTGACGTAACTCATCGTTTTGGTCATTGATGATAGCGTTTCTTTCCAATAACTTTTTATTCGTTACCCTTTTGATTTGTAGCTGGGTCCACATAAGGCCGATTACTGTGAGTAGAAGCAAAACAGCTATTGCAGAACCGTACTTTAAGTACGTTGTAAATCGATCGTCCTTTTGCATGAGGGCATCATCTTTTTCATTCAGTTCGTTTTGAACTTCACGAATTTTAGTGTTCCGTGCATTTTTAATATTTAGATATGTTTTGTACACTGAACCAAAGGCCATTTCACTTCTTACTGAAGCGACCTGTTGCTCAATTGCCAAGGCGTTCTGTAAATCTCCTTTAGATTTATAGACTTGGTTTTGCATTTTCAAACATTCAAGTATCCTAACTCGGTCACCTGATGATATGGATTTGGATTTGATTGTTGCTAAGAGGTTTAAGGCATCATTTGGTTGTCCTTGTTTCAGCCATGTCTCGGCCTTTTGAAGCAAAAGAATTCTATCTACTTCAGCCGATTTCGTTAAACCACCTGCTATACCTTGGTACTTTGTAGCCAACGCGTAATTCTTAAGCGTTAAATTGAGCTTTGATAATAACAAGTAATCGTATGCCAAAGGCAGCGGACGACTTTTCGTTTTGTTAATATTAATGGACTCCAATAAAGAAAGTTGAGCCTTCTGTAATTCACCAGTGTTGTAATAATATTCGGCAAACAAGTGATGCAATTCTGCATGCGTACCTGATTTATCTATGTCTAAGGATTTTATTGTGGCAGATGCCTTGGTTAAGAACTGTTTCGACATGTCTATTTCTTCACCTAACAACATTGCTCTTCCCAATCGAAGTTGTGCAAGTACAAAGGCTTCAGAGTTTTCATTCACTAAATCAAGACTAGCATTGTATTTTTCGATGGCGTCAATGACATGTCCTTGTCTAAGTAATAAATCACCTTCCGCGATTTCAGATTTAAATTTTTGCAGAGTAGTGCCAGACATTTGACTGCAGTTATTGATAACAGAGAGCACACTGTCCCCATTTGTGGGTAGTTGGCCTAGATGATAATAAGCCGTTTGACGATTAAGAAGCGATAGGGCCCAATCTGATCGACAAGCTTGAGTAGATTTTAAGTCAATATCCGCAGCATTTATAGCACTAGCAAACTCAGATTTAACAAGTAAAGAATCAATTTTTGATTGTGGAAGAGAAAATGGTTGAGCAAACGATTTACTGAAAGGAAGTAAAATCCATATACAAACGAATAGTAATCGTAATAGCTTGAGCACGGTCATAATTCTAATAGTAATCGGGCGTTACCCCAGTAATTTTCGTTCAAAGTAGTGAACAAATATCGACATTATAAGTTAATTTAGCAAGGTATTTATGATTTAAGAGACTGCAAGTCAGCTAGTTTGATTAACCCAATTAAAAATGTCCATTATACCATCACTTGATTTAGCCATGTTTATGCATGGTGACGCACAGCAAAAAGCAACTTTTGTTGATGAACTTGGTAAAGCTTATGAAACCATTGGTTTTGCCGCAATAAAGAACCATTTGTTGTCTGAAGACCTAGAACAAAGGTTGTATGATCAATCACAGAAGTTTTTTGAATTTCCGGAATCTGTTAAGCTAAAATACTCGGATGATGCCTTGGCTGGACAACGAGGGTATACCGGCTGGGGGAAAGAGCATGCAAAAGGAAAAAACGTTGGAGATTTAAAGGAGTTTTGGCATTTTGGCCAATACGTTCCTGACCAATTGAAATCAGAATTCGACTACCCAGATAATTTGATGGTTGACGAGCTGCCTGAATTTAACGAAGTAGGTGAAATGGCTTTTAAGGCGCTTGAAGAAACAGGGAAATATATGCTACGGGCAATGGCCATCTATTTGGAATTGGATGAATTCTATTTCGATAATGAGATTCAATACGGTAATAGCATCCTTCGACCGATTCATTACCCACCCATTCTTGACGAACCACCATTGGGAGCTGTCAGAGCTGGAGAGCATGAAGATATAAACTTAATCACCCTGCTAATGGGAGCGAGTGCGGGCGGTTTGGAGATTTTGTCTAAAGACAATATGTGGGTTGGGGTTACTTCGTTAAAAGACCATCTGGTAGTCAATGTCGGAGACATGCTCCAACGGTTAACCAACAATAAATTTAAGTCAACGACACATAGAGTTGTGAATCCACCTCGATCGGAATGGGCAAAGCCTAGATATTCGATACCCTTTTTTCTACATCCTAAAAGTTCAACCCGTTTGGATTGTCTAGAGTATTGTATCGATGAGACACACCCTAAGGCGTATAGTGATATTTCGGCTGGAGAATACTTGACTGAAAGACTGTTAGAAATAGGTCTTATTAAGAATGAGTCTAAATAAAAAATTATATTGTCAAAATTCCCAATAATAGAACAATATGTCTATATTTGAATTATTAAATGCGAATTGCAGAGACTGTACTCGTATTTATTGAAGGCTTGTGTTAATGCCATTCCGTATAAGACTTATTTCTCATATGGATATTACTACTACTACTTTGACCTATAGCACAACGTCGTCATAAAGATTTTTGACATAAGATACTAGCGGTTTGGCATGATAGAAGGAGGCCTTGGTCTCCTTTTTTTATTGGTCTTGCTGGAAGTCGTAAGTACCACTCACATTTCTCCACCTTGCGACAACGGTTGCCATATCTTCCGGCAATTCACTTTCAAAGAATAGTTCCTCTTTTGTGAAAGGATGAATGAATCCCAATGTCTTAGCATGCAATGCTTGCCGAGGCAAAATCGTAAAACAATTGTCGACAAATTGCTTGTATTTACTAAAGACTACACCTTTTAAAATTTTGCTACCCCCATATGTGTCGTCTGAAAACAAGGGGTGGCCCAAATATTTCATATGGACCCTAATCTGATGCGTCCTTCCGGTTTCTAATTGACACTCCACTAAAGAAACATAAGTAAAGTCTTCAATGACTTTATAATGTGTGATGGCATGTTTTCCAACACCTTCTTCGTGCGTAGCGGTGAATATTTTCCTATTTTGACTGCTCCTCGTTAAGTTGGTCTCAATTGTACCTTCCTTATTAACGGGACTTCCCCACACCAAGGCATGATATTTTCGAGTAATGGTGTGCGCTTTAAACTGAGCGCCTAAAATGCGGGTACTTTCCTCATCTTTCGCTACAAGAAGCAACCCAGAAGTGTTTTTATCAATGCGGTGAACAAGAAAAGGATGTCGATCACTTTTGTGAATGTCATCTCCCAGATAATATGCTAACCCATTGCTTAGTGTTCCGTCGTAATTCCCTACACCTGGATGGACAGTTAAACCAGCAGGTTTGTTAACCACAAGCACATGGTCATCTTCATACACAATATCAAGGTCCATCTTCTCAGGAACAACCTCGTAGATACGTGGCTCTTCGAATGACAGTACTTCGATTTTATCTTCTGGCCTAATCTTATAATTCGCCTTTACATATTTGTCGTTAACCCAAACCTTACCTTGGTCAATGGCTTGTTTAATCTTATTTCTTGAGGCGTTTTCAATGCGGTCTACAAGAAACCGATCAATCCGTATGGCCGACTGCTTTTTGTCTGCAACAAATTCAAATTGAACGTACGACTTCTTGTCCTGTGATTTCACCATATTAAAACTAAAGAGTTTACCTCAAAATGTTAATTTCGCCACGAATTTAGTTTATAACACATGATAACCCACGAAACGTCACTTAAAGAATTTGATAAGCAACTGACCTACACACTTGAGCATTATACCAATCATGGATTAAAGTCGTCTGACTTTAATAATGTTGTTCTTGGCGGGTTAGGTGGATCAGGTATTGGTGCCCTCATTGCTAAGTCTTGGTTTTTTAATACAGCTAATTTGCCCATTGAAACTATTAACGATTATAGCTTACCAGGCTATGTTAACGATAAGTCGTTGGTAGTCTTGAATTCATATTCAGGTAATACGGAAGAGACCATTTCGCTATTCAAAGAAGCCAAGGAAAAAGGAGCGAGCATCGTTTGTTTATCATCTGGTGGCCAGATAGCCGAGATGGCAAAAGCGGAAGGCGTTACGTGTTATCCAATCGAGACAGGATTTCAGCCACGTCAGACATTGGGGATGGGACTAACCTATCTAACTTTAATTTTAGGAGATTTCTTTGGGATTGAATACAAGACAGAATTAACTGAAATCAAAGATAAATTGATCGAGAACCAGGAGAAACAAATCCTATCGGCTGAAAAAATTTATCAATACTTTCAATCAAGCATCAAGAACAAGTTTGTGATTTTGGCAGATAGAGCCATGTATCCATTGGCGATGCGTTTCGCACAACAATTAAATGAGAATGCGAAGCTTGAAGCTTTCGTTCATCCAGTTCCTGAATGCAACCACAATGTGTTGGAATCCTATACGGATAGGTTGCCAACAAATTTCCTATTACTTTATACCGAAGAAAATGTACGTGTAGGATCCCGTTTCGATTTTATTTCTGGTCATTTAGAAATGGATAACAATAAGGTATTGCCATTAGCCATACCTAACTACGATCTATATACCATTTTTGATGTGAACTATCGCTTGGATTGGTTCTCAGTTTTCGCAGCTCAAGATCTTGATGCCGACTTAATGAATGTGCCGATTTTGACCTCCCTAAAGGAGTTTATGAGTGAAGTCGAAGAGATATTCGAAGATGACGCAGAAGCAGAAGGCTAGTCAACTAGCAGTCTACTTACTTGTTTCTTTCCTGAATCGCTTGTAACAACAACGAAATACATACCAGAGGATACTTCCTCAACGCTAAAGTTACCACGACCATCAACTGTGACTGGAACAACAGCCCCCATAGAATTAATCAATGTCACCTTACCTCCAGTATAGTTCGCTATTTGAACTTTAGTCGCTGCAGGATTTGGAAAAACGCGTAAGTTTTCTGAAGCCACTTCTGGAACAGATGTGTTGATTGTATTGTTTAATGTGGCTGTCCAAACGCCTCGTCCATAAGTGAAAACAAAAAGTTTGCGGTCAGACGCTCTTAATCGAACCATTGAGACATAGACATTTGGGATTTGTGTTTCTTTATGCCAGAAACGTCCACCGTCGCCAGTAACATAAAGACCATAATCGGTAGCAACCATAATATTGTCTGAATTGTCTGGGTCAACTTCTATCCAATTCACAGGTAGTGAGGAAGGTAAGTTGCCACTAATGTCAGTCCACTCAGGTTTGTCAGTGTCAGCTTTCTCCACTTTCCAAATACGCGGAAGTGTGCTAAAGTTCGACAGCGCCAAATAAATGGTCGATGGTTCATTTGGGTCTACTTCTATATTGCCTACAAAGCCTCCACGAGCTGTGGCAGGAGCAAGGGTAAACATTTTAAATTCTGTCCCGGCACTTGCCGTTTTAGCCTTGTTAATTCTGTATAGTATACCACTTTGACCTCCGAAATAAACCGTAGGGTTATCTTCAGGTGTCATGCCTACGGCAAAGATGCTTCCTGGAATTTGGTTGGTTATTCTTGACCAGCTACTTCCTTTGTTGGTGGTTCTTGCTATGTAGTTCTTTGTAGGAAAATACAGTTGTTCCCCATCCACTGGGTTTATTTCGAACGGGTTAATAAACCAGAAATCTGACGAACCAACCGTTGCGGCAAGACTGTTATAAATATTCACCCAACGGTTTACATTCCATCTACGGATGTTGCCATTTTGTGATGAAGCGTATACTATATCGCCAGTATTGTCAATCGCGTTAAAAGCGCCATCTCCACCTAAAATCTGAGAAAAGGAAGAACCTCCACCTGAATTTAAATTAGTCCAGTTGTCTTGAGCGCCAACAATCACTTCATCGCCTGACGGACTATAATACCCTGCGTAAAACTGAGTTACGTTATAACCGTTATTACGATCATTAGCTGTGATACCAGTAGTAATGGTGTTGTATTGGTAAATACCTCCATCACAAAGCACGTAATAATCATTTGAATTAGGTATCCATGTTACATTATGATAATCGGCGTGTGCATTTACCATGTCTTTCCATGACGTGCCACCATTTGTACTATAGCTCGGTTCTTGAGCAGAGCAAATCACAAAATTTGGATTCGTAGGTTGGACCGCTAGGGTAAAGCAATACCAAGTAAACTGATACCTCACGCCTCTATCTTGAGGGTTGGCCATTTCAGTCCATGTTTCTCCAGCATCGGTGCTTTTATAGATTCCTTTCAAACTATTTAAATCAGTACCTGAAAAAGCTGCATAAATGATATTTGGATTACTCTCACTTGGTTCAATTAAACACCTCGCAAAAGTTCCGTCTGCCAAACCTACAGGGTATTCCTTAATGTCTGGTGTTTCGCTCTCATCAAAATAGAAAACACCAACTCCATCTACACTGAAATACACTCTTCCGTTTGGTAAAACGTCAACATCATTTACTGCCTTTTGTCCAGACTTGTAAATTTGATGAAAGCTTTTTCCTTTATCAGTGGTTCTGAACAGTCCAGAAGCATTGGTCGCCACATAGAACGTGTTTTTGTCGGTTCTAGAATAAACGATATCCCATGTTTTGTTAAACGCACTTATATCCGATGAGTCAATTTGGCTAAAGCTAAGCCCACCATCAGTAGACCTAAAAATACCGTTTCCATCGTAATTGATGTATACGCCAGTATTGCGTTCTCCTGTTGTGTAATAGATTTCTTTAGGGTTAAATGGATTCTGAGTTATTGCCGTAACAGACAATGAAGGGGCGTCATCATCCAATGCACTCCAAGTCAATCCTTTGTCGTTACTCGCCCATAAGCCACCTGAAACGCCACCAGCAAGTAAGTGACTATTATTTTCGCTGTCCACCAATAAGGCACGTGTTCTACCACCGATATTATCTGGACCCAGTTCTTTAACTGTTTTGAAATAGTCTATTTTGCCATGGAATTTTGGTGTTTCACTTTTCCATTGTTTCCACATGGCACGTGGGACTTCACCTTTTTCATTTTGTTTCATTTGAAAAAACTGAGCGTCATACCCAGGATTCTCTTCAGAGGTAACTGTTTTTTCCGCATTAACCCCAGCAAATAATACTGCGGTAATTAGTAAAGCAACAAATGTCGCAGGGATTACACTTTTAATAAATCTCATATACTTCTTTAACAATCAATCCTTTTTTCTGTTCAGCCCAAGAGCTAAAAGCAACCATCGTGGTAATGATTTTTCAGGATTTCGCTTTTGTAGGTTTAAATACCAGCCTAGTTTTTTCATTACTGGAATTTTATGGGTTTCCACAAATTCTATTAATGCGCCATCTGGATCGGCGATGTATGTGAAATGACCAGCCGCTTCGCCCATATCGAAAGAGTTAGAACTATCCACAGTGAAACTGTATCCTTCTGTTGCGGCTTTCGCTTTTAATGCAGCCATATCTGTAACATCAAAGCAAAGATGGATAAATCCTAAGTCCCCCCAATAACGGTTCTCATAGATTTTACGTCCTTCTGACTTCGTTTTTTGAATCAATTCTATTTCAGTGGGGCCCAACAATGGACTAAACACACCTTTACGTTTTTGTGAATGTTGAAGTAAAACGCGTCTGTATTCAGTGCCATCCTTGCTGATGGCGGATAAATCGTCAAAAACGCCTGTTTCATCATATACCACTTTGTCGTATCCTAAAACATTCGAATACAGTCCAATGGACTTGTCGATATCTGACACACCAATGACCGCTCCAGCAACACCACCACTGTGGGCAGTTGTGCTTTTGAAAAATGAGTTGGATTCAACTATTTGAAAGATGTTTCCATAAGGGTCAGTGATGAAAAAATGTTTGCTCCCTTTAGGATCCGTTTGCACAGATTCACTTTTAACTACTCCTTTTGCTTTTAGAAAGGCAAAGGCTTTGTCAACGTCAGCACATTTCATTTTGCAGATGTTAATGCCAAGATCTCCCAATTCAATTTCGAAAGTAGCTGGTTCTGGCGTACGACTGGTGTATTGCCAAATTTCAAAACCGCCTCCGCCTTGCATACTTAATGCAAGAATGGCGTGTCGGTCATGAGGCTTACCACCTGTGTAAGGTAGCATTAAATCCGCGGTGGCTGCTTCTTCAAAAATGGGAACGTCCATGCCTAGATGTTGTCGATACCAAGTCCAAGCCTCGTGTACGTCGGGAATCCCAATTCCCATCTGTTGAATACCACTAATCATTTTCTAAAAATTTCCGCGAATATAAGGATTAAGACCACGCTTATTTCGGGTCGATATTTGGAGTGATTTTCCAGAATAGCCTTGGCAAGAACTTGTGAATATAAACAAGCAATAATTCCTTGCGCCCAATCAATACCTCCCTCTTATTTTTTCTAACTACTTTTACTATTTTTCTTGCGCATGCTTCTGCCGACATTCCATCGCGTAAGCTTGGGTCCATAACGTTTGTGCTTTCGCCTTTTGCATTCAATGCACTCAAAGATATGTTGGTTCTAATTTTACCAGGACACACAACCGTCGTTTTGATATTGTCTTTTACATGCTCTAAACCTAGGGTTTCCATAAATCCGATCAACGCATGCTTCGTTGCGGCATATGACGAGCGTAATTGGAAACCAAATTTACCTGAAATACTGCTTATGGCAACCATATGCCCACCACCTTTTTCAATCATCCATGGCAGGACAAGCTTTATAAGTGCAACTGTTCCGAAATAGTTGATTTCAAAAAGTTTGCGGTCAATTTCTATAGGCGTTTCGACAATAAGACTTCGCTGGCTTATACCTCCATTATTGATTAAAATGTCAATTTTGTCAAATTCATTTTTAACCACATCAAGTTTGTCGTTAAAGTTTGAAGATGCGGCAAGGTCCAATGGAAGTACCAGTACTTTGTTCGATGCCGTTTGGCATTTTTTGGCAACTTCCTGTAAGGCTGATTCGTTACGGGCAGATAGAATTAAATTCGCGTTTTGTTCAGAATAGGCCAAAGCCAAAGCTTCGCCAATTCCAGAACTAGCGCCAGTTATCCAAACTGTTTGCCGCACTTATTTCAGGCTAAAACTTGTCGAGCCAATTTTAACGCCTTCACAATACACATTTGCAGTGTAATCGCCAGAAGTCATCGCGGGCGATTTCTCCCAGTAAAACGTAAGCTTTTCGTTGGAGTTGTTAAACGTAAAGTTTTGTTTCAAGGTGTACAAGGATTTCTCTCCATTAAAGATGAAAGTACCTGAACCTTTTTGAGCGTTGTGTAAAGTTGATTTTTCCGGGCTAACTATCTGTAGATAGCAAACCTTCGACTCTTTATCGGCCACAGGATTGTTATCGATGGTTATGGCCACTCGGATTTTATCTGCTTTAGACAGTTTAGTAACTTCTTTGTCTCCACCAGAACGTTCTTTAATTAAAGTTCCAACAATTGTTTGTACTTCTAGTCTCTTAGCAATGTCCAATTGAATATTGGCTTTGCTTAAATCTTCAGCGATCTCGTCCTTTTCTTTTTTCTGTTTAATTATCTCTTGGTCTTTGGCATACACCTCATCAACCAAATAATCATTCAACTTACTCAAAGAATCCACTTCGTGTTCGTATTTCATAACAAGTCCATTCAGTCCTCGGATTTTCTCTTCTAATCTGGCGATCTGAGACTTCGTTAAGTTTTTGTTTTGAAGCTGCTTTCTTAACTGACTTACCTGGTCAGCAATAATCTTTTCCTTAATATTAATAATACTATCTAACTGCTGGTTTTTACCTTTCTGATTGACCAACTCTACGTCCAAGGCTTCCAACTCGCCGTTAAGGCGCATAACGTCTTCTGTAAGGTCTTCCTTTTCTTCCGTTATTTCTTCAATATCACCTTTTTTGTTTAAGAGGTTTATGATCAACGCCCCATTAACCACCAACAATGCAAGAATTACAAAGAATAGAATTAAACGACTCCTCTTGTCCTTCTCCTCATTTTTTAATGACATACTACTTTCCTGATTTTTTTACAAAGATATTATATAAAACAACAATTGTGTTGTCCAAATTTTAACGAATTAAGGGCGGTTTTAGCGCATTAATTTTGTGTTTTTTAAGTAAAAATAATCTGGTTGTTTGAGATTCAAAAAGGGGTGCGCAATTCGACACAAATCCTATCTTTGCCTCCACTTAGTCAAAAAATTTCATCCTCTAAGCAATGATTGGACATACATACTTAAGCAACGCCGACGTAGACGCAATTGACGATTTATATCTTCAGTATCAAAAAGACCCCGAAAGTGTAGAATTCGGTTGGAAGAAATTCTTTGAAGGTTTCGATTTAGCCTACAACAAAACTGGGACAGGAAGTGAGGTAGTTTCTGAGGACATGTTGAAGGAAATCAATGTGTTACGTCTTATTAATGAGGGGTATAGGACTAGAGGCCATTTTTTTACGAAGACCAACCCAGTAAGAGATAGACGTAAATATCAACCTACACTTGATATTAAAAACTTTGGTTTGACAGAGGCGGATCTCAAAAAATCTTTTAATGCCGGTGTCGAAATAGGCATTGGTCCAGCCAAGCTTAAAGACATCATTGCGCATCTAGAAAAGACGTATTGCGACAGCATAGGTGTCGAGTACATGTATATCCCAGATCCGGAGCGAAAAGAATGGTTGCGGAGTAAAATGGAAGGCCAGAAAAACCAACCAACCCTTTCCTTAGAGCAAAAAAGGCTGATACTGGAAAAACTGAATCAGGCGGTTGTATTTGAAAATTTCTTGCATACAAAATATGTAGGGCAGAAGCGATTTTCTTTAGAAGGCTTGGAGACTTTGGTTCCTGCACTGGATGCAGCAATTGAATTTGGAGCCGCAAATGGTGTTGATGAATATGTAATTGGCATGGCACACCGAGGTCGTTTAAATGTTTTGGTGAACATCCTTAATAAAAGTTACGAAGAAATATTTCAGGAGTTTGAAGGCAAAGCGTATGAAGATGGGATCTTCGAAGGCGATGTAAAATATCACATTGGGTATTCTTCTGAAGTGAAAACGAGCTTAGGTAAAATGGTGAAGCTTAGTTTGTCGCCTAACCCTTCTCATTTAGAGTCAGTTGACCCAGTTGTTGAAGGTGTGTCTCGCGCAAAACTCGACAGACTTTACAACAACGATGGTGGCAAGTTAGTGCCGATATTGATCCATGGAGATGCGTCGATCGCCGGACAAGGAGTTGTGTATGAAACGATTCAAATGGCAGGTCTAGATGCGTACAATACGGGAGGAACACTTCATATTGTGACCAATAATCAAATTGGATTTACAACGAATTATGTGGACGGACGGACGTCAATTTACTGTACGGATGTGGCAAAAACTACAAAATGTCCAGTATTCCACGTAAATGGTGATGACGCAGAAGCCATTGTTTATGTGATGCAATTGGCGATGGAATACCGTCAGCGATACAACACAGATGTTTTTGTTGATTTATTGGGATATCGTAAGTATGGTCATAACGAAGGAGATGAACCTAGATTTACACAACCTAAGTTGTATAAAGCAATAGCCAAACACAAAAATCCAAGAGAAATCTATGCTGAGAAATTAACATCTACGGGTAGTCTTGAAGCGAATATGGCCAAGAGCATGCAAGTAGAATTCAAAAAACTGTTACAAGAGAAATTGGACACAGTTCGAGAGAACGGTTCCGATTATGCAAAAGATAGCAACAACCACAATTGGAGAGATTTACGCAAAGCGGAGTCAAAAGACTTTAACGAATCCCCTAAAACAGGAATCTCAAAGGCGAAATTTGAGGCGTTAGCCAAATCAATATCACATATTCCAGACGGATTTACTCCGTTTAAAAAGATTGAAAAGTTGTTCGCTGACAGGGCCGCAATGGTGCAGAACAAGACATACGATTGGGCAATGGGTGAGTTACTCGCTTATGCCAGTTTGTTGGATGAGAAACATATTGTTCGCATGAGTGGTCAAGATTGTGAACGTGGTACATTTAGTCACCGACATGCCATCATTAAGGAAGTTGAGTCTGAAGTAGAGTATTGCCCCTTAAATAATGTGTCGAAAGATCAAGCGCAGTTTTACATCTATAATTCTAACTTGTCAGAATTTGCAGTGTTGGGCTTTGAGTACGGATATGCAATGAATTCACCACAAGCCTTGACCATCTGGGAAGCGCAATTTGGGGATTTCGTGAATGGTGCTCAAGTAATCATTGATCAATATATCGCCAGCGGTGAAACGAAATGGAAACGATTCAATGGTTTGGTCATGTTATTACCTCACGGTCATGAAGGTCAAGGTCCAGAACACACTTCAGCGAGACCAGAACGATTCTTACAATTGTGTGCAAAACAAAACATGCAGGTGATAAATCCAACAACACCTGCCAACATGTTCCATGCACTACGACGACAATTAAAAAGAGATTTTAGAGTTCCTCTAATTGTGATGTCTCCAAAAAGTTTACTCCGTCATCCGTTGTGTGTAAGTACTTTAGAAGACTTTACAGCTGGTAAGTTTCAAGAAATATATGACGATGTAAACGTCGATCCGAAATCTGTGAAACGGGTGATTTTATGTACTGGCAAAGTCTATTATGACTTGTTGAACAAACAACAAGAAGAAAAGCGAAAGGATGTTGCCATAATAAGACTTGAACAAATCTATCCTCTGGCAGAAAACCAATTAGCAGCTCTTGCAAAGAAATATGCGAAAGCGGAATGGAAATGGGTACAAGAAGAGCCAAAAAATATGGGTGCTTGGACACATTTGCTGCGATATGATCTTCCGTTTGACATTAAAGTGATTAGTCGTAGATCAAGCTCATCTCCATCAACAGGATATGCCAATGTCCATCTTGAAGAACAAGCCAAACTAATTGAGATGGCTTTTGATTTAGGATAAAAAGGTTCCGTTAAGAATCAGAATTTTCCAAACGACTTTGGTGTAGCTTTGTTATAGTAATTCAAGTGTGATGTTACATACGCTATGAAAGTTCAACAATATCCAGTAGTCGGTATGACTTGCGCATCCTGTGCAATAAGTTTAGAGACGTACCTCGCACATTTAGATGGTTTAAAATCTGTAGCCGTCAATTATCCAAGTGAGTCAATCGAAGTGACCTATGACGAAGATATTTTTGACGTAAATCAGTTGGTGGTAAAAGCCAAAGAAATCGGTTACCAAATTGTACTTTCATCAGAATCCGATGCAAAAGTGGAAGTGGGCCTGATTGCTGACAAACGCCTTTCCACTCTGCGAAATCGCTTAATAGTTGCTCTCGTATTTAGCTCGCCTGTATTTGTCTTGTCCATGTTTTTTCATGGGATGTTTGACTGGCAAAATGTCCTTTTGTTTTTTTTAACCATTCCAGTGATAACCTATTCTGGTGCTCCATTTTTTAAAAATGCATGGATTCGGCTAAGTCATAGGACCACAAACATGGATACCCTGGTTGCTCTGAGCACAGGTATTGCCTTCATATTCAGCACACTGAATACCTTCTGGCCTTCGCTTTTAGCTATTGGGGACGTAGAAGGTCATGTGTATTTTGAGTCGGCGGTGGTTATCATCACTTTTATATTACTTGGTAAATATTTAGAAGAACGAGCGAAGCACAAAACCGCAGAAGCCATCAAAAAACTAATGGGTCTGACACCTGCTAATTGTTGGGTAATCAGGAATGGCGAAGAAATTGAGGTGAACACAAAGGACATTCTTCGTGGAGACTTAGTAGTTGTAAAGCCAGGAGGGAAAATTCCTGTAGACGGTAGAGTCAAGAAAGGGGAATCCTATGTCGATGAAAGTATGATCACAGGAGAACCAATTGCGGTGCCAAAGATAAAAGGTGATCCAGTAATAGCTGGGACGGTCAATCAAAATGGCAGCATGAGGATATTGGCGGATAAAATTGGCTCTGACACGGTGTTAGCCGGAATTATTCAGTTGGTTACAAAAGCCCAAAACAGTAAACCAGCGATTCAAAAATGGGTTGATAAAATTGCCAGCATTTTTGTTCCAATTGTAATTGTTATAGCTGCTATCTCTGCAGTTGTTTGGTACTTAATTGGTCCAGATCCACGATTGGTGTACGCCATTACAACTAGTATTACCGTTTTAATTGTTGCATGCCCATGTGCCTTAGGCTTGGCTACTCCAACGGCGTTAATGGTTGGGATTGGTCTAGGGAGTAAAAATGGCATTCTAATTAGGGATGCGCAAGCCTTAGAAACCTTGTATAAATCCGATGTGATTGTCTTGGACAAAACAGGGACGCTCACAACGGGCAAACCAGAAGTTAAAAAGGAGGTCTGGATCGATAATGACATCAAGGAAAACTTTCTGCCTGCCTTAATGTCAATCGCGTCTGAAAGCGGCCATCCGTTGTCTGATGCAATCGTTATTAGGCACAAGTCTGAGGCAAGTCGCGAACCCGTAAAGGATTTTCGAAATGTAGTGGGACAAGGCGTTATTGCATCCATCAATCATGATCAATATTTTATTGGTAGTCAAAGACTAATAAACTCAAACAACATAACGCTTCCATTACCCATTGAAACTAGTTTAGCAGATTGGCAATCTGAACCCTTTTCAATTGTGTTCTTTGCCAACAAGGAAAAAGTGCTTGGTCTATTCGCCATAGGAGACACGGTAAAGGAGAATGCAAGGGAGTTTATTAATGAATTGAACAGAACAGGAATCGAACCGTATATTTTATCTGGGGACAATGATTCAGCAGTAAAACACGTGGCACAGCAGTTAGGTGTTGCCCAGTTTGCTGGAAATCAAAGTCCAACCGATAAAGCCGAAGTGATTAAAGCCCTTCAAGTAAAAGGGAAGGTAGTCACCATGGTAGGGGATGGAGTGAACGACGCTGGAGCACTCGCTCAGGCAGATATCGGCATAGCCATGGGAAGCGGCACCGATATAGCAATGGAAAGTGCAGGAGTCACTTTGATGTACTCTGATTTAGGCCACGTCGTAAAAGCAGTAAAACTTTCTAAAGCGACAATTAAAACCGTAAAACAAAATCTTTTTTGGGCGTTTATCTACAACATAATTGCTATACCATTGGCTGCTGGATTGTTGTTCCCAATCAACGGATTTTTATTACATCCGATGATTGCTGGAGCTGCCATGTCTTTCAGTTCTGTGTCGGTGTTAATGAATAGTTTAAGATTAAAAAGAATATCCATATGAGTAAGCACACGTATAAAACCAATATAAATTGCAACAACTGCATTAAGTCTGTTACCCCATTTTTAAATGAGTTAGACAATATTGATTCATGGAAAGTGGACATTGAAAACGACGACAAATTATTGGAAGTCATTCTCGATGACGACAATCATGAAGCCGTTGAAGAAGCAGTATTGAATGCAGGATTCAAAATAGAACCGGCCTAATCGATTTTAGATGTCGTACGGATATCACCGTTTGTATACACCACCTTACCATCTAGAACAGTCATGATGTTTGCGATTAAACCACGTTCATAAGCAGTCATCATGTCTTCAGATAAGATTGTTAAGTTGGCATCTTTGCCAACTTCTAAGCTGCCAATTCGTTCGTCCAGTCTACAACTATAAGCTGCCCATTTAGTCATTCCAAGTAGCGCATCTTTCGGCGAAATGGCCTCTTCAGGTTTAAAGACTTCTCCTGTTTTGGTTCTTCGTTTTACTGCTGAAAAGAAGGTAGCGATGGGGTCGATGGATTCAACTGGAAAATCTGTGCCGAAAGCGACAATACCGGTTTCTTTTAATAACGATTGATACGCATAGGCTCCCGTCATATTAGAATGGTCACACAATCGTTTTTGCGCCATCGATGCGTCTGATGTAGCATGGGTTGGTTGAATGGATGGAATAATATTGTTTTCAGAAAAGTAATGAAAGTCTGCCATGTCAACTACCTGTGCATGTTCAATCCGCCATCGTAAATCATTTGTGCCTTTTAGTTTGTCGGCGTACAATTTGAGTAGGATGTAATTCGCACTGTCTCCAATACAATGCGTATTCACTTGTAGGTTGTTCTTGTAACAATAATCAATCACTGATTGGTAAAAATCTACTGGATGTTGGATAAGTCCAATCTGCGAACTGTCATCACAGTAAGGAATTTTTAACAGAGCTCCACGACTGCCCAATGAGCCATCGGCATACAACTTGACGGAATGAAATCCAAGTTTTTCATTAGCCATGACACCCTTGTTATTCAGTAAAATATTAATCTGATTGGTGTCAGGGTCTGCCATGACGTACAATTGGATCGTTAGGTCTTTAGTTCGGAGCATCGAATCCATTAACAAAATGGTTTCGTTGTCTAATCCCGCGTCCGTTACTGCAGTTAATCCAGCTTTAAAACAGGCGTTTTGCGCATCAACAAGTGATTTAGTTTTTTGAGATCGCGATGGTTTTGGCAGGATGTCCATAACACGTTGTGCTGCTTTATCAACGAGTAAGCCGGTTAAAAAAGGTCCCATTTTTTCTATCCTTCCTCCTTCGATAAAGGTATGCATGTCGATATTCGCTAAGTCGAGAGCGGCTTGATTGCACAGAGCTGCATGACCATCAATACGCTGTAAAAACACCGGGATGTTAGGGAAAAGGATGTCGAGTCTTGTTTTGTTTATGGTGCCTTTAACTACCCAGTTTTCTTCGTTCCATCCTCTGCCTATAATGAAGTTTGGCTGACTTCCTTCGGCGAAAGCAACAGTCATGTTTATCATATCCTCAAACGAGGTACTTGACTTTAAATCAAGCTCTTGTAAATCGTTACCATATCCATAAAAATGGCTATGCGCATCGATAAATCCGGGGTAAACTGCTTTACCTTTTAGGTCGTAGTTGTGCTGCGATGTAAATGAATTAAGAACATCCTCATCGGTACCTACCGAAACAATTTTACCCTCCTTAATCGCAATGGCTGTGGCCATATTGAAATTTGAATCACAGGTATATACTTTTCCATTGTAGTATATGGTGTCGACCAGTTGTTTGTCTTTTTGAGAACAGCTGGAACTAAACAGCAACAAAAAGCAGATAAAAGTAAAAATAGAAGCTTGTTTCATTAGATGTATTGTGATGAAATCAAAGGTAACCAGATATCAAATACCAAGCAGTGTTGCTAATAAGACAATTTTCCACCTATCCGTTTTTCGTCTTACATTTGCACCCAGCTTAAAATGGCAGTGACAACAGAAAAATACGAAGTAGTTATTGGGTTGGAAATCCATACCCAATTGTTAACAAAAACAAAGGCATTTAGCACAGATTTGGCGTCGTACGGATCTATGCCAAACACCAATATCAGTGTTGTTAACTTAGGTCATCCAGGAACTTTACCCAGACATAATAAAGAGGCCGTAAACATGGCGTTGAAAGTTGGCTTGGCTTGTGGGTGTGACACAACAAACTATTGTCTTTATGCCCGCAAGAATTACTTCTATGCGGATTTGCCTAAAGGATATCAGATTACGCAAGATAAAACGCCATTGTGTACCAATGGATCAATACGCATTCAAACGGAAGATGGCAATGTCAAAGACATTCTATTAACGCGAATTCACCTTGAGGAGGATTCAGGTAAAAGTATTCACGACTTGGATATGTACCATTCGCTGATTGATTATAATAGAGCTGGTACGACATTAATAGAAATTGTTACCGAGCCTGTGATAAAGACTGGTGAGGAAGCTGGACTATTTGTGAGTGAAGTTAGAAAGTTGGTTAGGTATCTGGATGTTTGCGATGGAAACATGGAAGAAGGGTCACTTCGGTGTGATGCCAATATTTCCGTCATGTTAAAAGGGTCAGATACTTTTGGTACAAAGGTGGAGGTGAAGAACATGAACTCCATAAGCAACGTGCGAAAAGCTATAGAATATGAGACAGCGCGTCAAATTAAGATTATAGAAGCTGGAGAAGAAGTGGTTCAAGAAACGAGAAGTTTTGATGCTGTGAATGGCGAAACTTTTTCGATGCGGGTGAAAGAGGTAGCCACAGATTATAGGTATTTCCCTGAACCAGATTTGCCACCACTGGTGGTAGATGAAGCATGGATTGACTCGATTCGCGCATCTATGCCAAAGCTTCCAGAAGAACTATACCAAGAGTTTACGACAACCTTTGGTCTGTCAGACTATGACGCTCGTGTCATTACAGAAAACAAGGAAGTTGCAGCTTATTATGAAGATATCTTAAGACATACCAATAATTACAAGGCAGCAGCGAATTATTTGATGGGTGCCGTGAAGGGCTATCTCAATAAAAATGCAATAGAATTGTCAGATTTTGCCTTGAAGCCGTTACAAATTGCCGAGATAATTCGTCTAGTTGATGACGGAGTAATTAGCAACGCGGTAGGAGAACAAACTTTGTTTCCAGCGCTTGTAGAAAATCCAGACAAGTCAGCTAAGCAATTAGCGGAAGAATTGAATGTTATCCAAAACAGTGATGACGACTTTATTTTAGATTTAGTTGCGCAAGCTCTGGAGGCATACCCTGAGAAAGTGGAAGAATACAAGCAAGGTAAAAAAGGATTGTTGGGTTTGTTTATGGGTGAAGTAATGAAAAGGAGTGGCGGAAAAGCGGATCCAAAACTGGCCACTCAAAAATTGAGAGAAGCATTAGGTGACTAATCACACAATTAGGCATCTTATTTGTTAAAGAAAAATATATGAAACGACTTACGTACAAAAATAGAATCACAACCTTGGTTTTTGTTATGGCGATTTCAGCAGTAGCTGTTATCGGATGTGGAAACCAAACAGCCACAACACAAGCCGAGACGGCTGATGGAAATGTAGACGCAATTGAAACAAGGTTGGAAAAACCTAAAGACGGGAATTTCTTACTAAAAGGCAAAATTGCAGACGGTGCAGGTGAATTAATAGTTCTTCAAAAGTTGGAATCTGGTCAACTTACATTTATCGATTCTGTTCGTGCAGACGAGAAAGGTAAATACCAAATATCAGCACATGCAGACACTACTATGTTCTATTATGTGACCATAAATTCAATGCAGCCTCCTGGCGTTCCAATCATTTTAGAAAACGGTTTGAGCGTTGAGTTGGATTTGACCATAGGTCAATTTATAACTACTCAAGTTAAAGGTGATGCCCAAAATGATCAGCTCAAGAGACTGTACGACATTTATTTGGGCAACAATAAAAACATGTACGATTTTCAAGTACAGTATAAAGACATTAATCCTCGGGAAGCTGGTGACAGCACAATTCAGGCATATAACTCACAACTGATTCAATTACAACAGAAGATGGACAGTGACATACTGCGATTTGTTACCACAGAAAAAGGTGGTCCGTCAACGTACTTTGCTGTAACCTATGTGGTTCAAAAACCAGGAGTTGATTTGTTAGATAAGGCGCTTGCTAAATTAAAAGAAGACGCTCCAAATACGTTATTTACTGAAAGACTAGATCAGAGAATATCTTCAATCGGTGCTTTAGAAATCGGTGGGCTTGCTCCAGAGATTGAGTTGCTGAGTCCGACCGGTGAAAAAATTAAACTTTCAAGTTTAAGGGGAAAGGTCGTTTTGGTAGATTTTTGGGCTTCGTGGTGCAGACCGTGTAGAGCAGAGAACCCTAACGTAGTTCGTGTGTATAATCAATACCACGATCGCGGATTTGAGGTGTTTAGCGTATCATTAGACAACAGTGCAGATAGATGGAAGCAAGCGATTATTCAGGATGGTTTAACCTGGACGCACGTAAGTGATTTGAAAGGTTGGAAAAGTTCTGCCGCTGCTCTGTATGAAGTATCAGGTATTCCTAAAACGTTTTTGTTAGACAAAAATGGCCGCATTTTAGCGAAAGACTTACGAGGTCCAGCGCTAGAATCTAAACTTGCAGAAATATTCAATTAACGATTTGATAACCTCCAATTGGGTTATAATAACCGTTAGTTTAGTTACTTGCAGTATTATTAATTAATCCATGAGTTCTAAAATACTTGTTGTCGATGATGAAGTCGATATCGTTGAGTTCATCTGTTACAATTTAGAAAAAGAGGGGTACGCGGTTCAATCAGCCAATTCTGGTCGAGAGGCCGTTGAAAAGGCAAAAAGTTTTCAGCCGAACTTGATTATTATGGACGTCATGATGCCACAAATGGATGGTATCGAAGCGTGTCGTAAAATTAGGGAAAATGAAGACCTTAATAAGTCGTTCATCATGTTTCTTACAGCCAGAAACGAGGAGTATTCTGAAATAGCCGGATTTGATGCAGGTGGAGATGATTACGTGACCAAACCCATAAAACCTCGTGCTTTGTTAAGCCGAGTTCACGCCATTATGAAACGACAAAATGCGCAAAGTGAACCGGACGCTGGTGAGGTATTAACGCATGGTGATCTAATCATTAACCCAAATGAATATATTGTTAAGTTAGGCGACGAGAAACTTAGTTTACCTCGAAAGGAATTTGACCTATTATACCTGCTAGCTTCGAAACCAGCAAAAGTGTTTACTCGCGAAAAAATACTTCGAAAAGTATGGGGTACGGATGTTTTTGTCGTTGATAGGACCATCGACGTACACATTAGGAAGATTCGAGAAAAGATAGGTGACAGTAAGATCGAGACAGTGAAAGGTGTCGGTTACAAATTTGTTGGCTAGTTCCTTAGTTTCCTTAACCATTGCATTTCCCTATTTTTGTTTAATTGAATACCAACTCATCTCCCAGTAAAATAGCCATTTGGTCGGCTTTGTTGTCGTCCTTAGTTCCTACCTGTTTTGCATTATTCTTTACAACCAAATCCTGGATTTTAATTGGCTTGTTTGCCTTAACATTTGGCGCCAGCTACACCGTCATTCGGTACTTGTTGGAGCGATTTATTTATCGGAAGATCAAAATCATTTACAAGAGTATTCACCAGTCCAATACCCAACATTTAGTAGGTAACGCAAGTGAAGATGTGATAACTCAAGTGTCTGATGACGTGACCACCTGGGCGAAAGAACGGAAAGACGAGATAGAATTGTTAAAAGAACAGGAAGCCTATCGACGAGAATTTGTTGGCAATCTGTCACATGAATTGAAAACGCCTATTTTCCAAATGCAAGGATATATCGATACGCTTTTAGAAGGAGCATTGTCAGATCCGCAAGTCAATTACGCCTTTTTAAACAAAGCTTCAAATAGCGTAGATCGTTTGATAGAACTTGTTGATGATCTGACGTCGATTAGCCGGATTGAATCTGGTGAAATGGAAATGAAATTAAAGAAATTCGACATACGAAGTTTGGTTAGCGATGTGTATGAAGAAATGAAGGACTTACATAAAGATCTTGATATATCATTTACATTCAGGCAAAGCGCCGATATTGAGTTTAAAGTGGTTGCAGACCGAAAGCGCATCAAACAAGTTCTCGTCAATTTAGTTATGAATGCCATTAAGTATGGCAAGCCCAAAGGCCATATATCTTGCGGAATTTACGACATGGACGAAAACGTTTTGATTGAAATATCCGACGACGGTCAAGGCATTCCGCCTCAGTCATTGCCTCGCTTATTCGAAAGATTTTACCGTGTAGAGCAGTCTAGAAACCGTGATGCAGGAGGTTCAGGACTTGGGTTAAGCATCGTGAAACACATCATAGAGGCTCATGGCCAAACCATTAAGGTCAGAAGCGAATTAGGTAAGGGTACGACGTTTGGATTTACCTTAAAGAAGGCGGAATAATTCCGTGGGTAAATGTGTGAAACTTTAAATTCAGTATCGTTCGTCATTTACAGCTAAAAGCCTTTTTTTTGTGTCGAGATGGACAGTTTTGTAGTATCAGCGCGTAAGTACCGGCCAGAGTCATTCGACACTGTTGTGGGGCAGGAGCATGTTACCCGTACACTGATAAATGAAATAAAGAACAACCAACTTGCTCAAGCATTTTTGTTCAATGGTCCAAGGGGTGTTGGTAAAACAACCTGTGCTAGAATCCTCGCTAAGGAAATCAACAAAGAAAGTATTGAAGATAAATCTTACGATTTCTCTTACAACATATTTGAATTAGACGCGGCTTCTAACAACAGCGTTGAAGATATTCGGTTGTTAAACGAACAAGTACGTATTCCTCCTCAAGTGGGGAAATACAAGGTGTACATCATTGATGAGGTACACATGTTGTCGTCTGCTGCATTCAACGCATTTTTGAAAACGTTGGAAGAACCTCCAGCTTATGCCGTTTTTATCTTAGCCACTACCGAGCGACATAAAATTTTACCAACGATTCTGTCACGGTGCCAAGTCTTTACGTTTAATCGTATTACGGTTGCCGATACAATCAAACATCTGAAAAAAATAGGTGAGTCAGAAGGCATCACTATGGAAGAGGAAGCGTTACACATCATTGCCCAAAAGGCTGACGGTGCGTTACGTGATGCTTTGTCCATTTTTGACCAGATGGTAAGCATCTCCGGCGAGAAACAAGTTCGGTATGCAGATGTTGTTAAAAACCTAAATGTTCTTGACTACGATTACTATTTCAAAGTTACCGACGCCTTTCAACAGCAGGATGTAGGAGCGGTGTTGTTGGTATATGATGAAATCTTGTCCAATGGTTTTGACGGGCAAATATTTCTAAATGGATTGGCCAATCATTTCCGAGATTTAATGGTAGGTCGGACGCCAGAAACTATCAAGCTTCTAGATGTCCCACCGCATGTACATCAACGGTATATCGACACTGCTAAAGCGATGAACCAAGGGTTTCTAGTCAACGCTATAAACATTGCTAATCAATTTGATCAGGGCTACAAAATCAGCAGAAATCAAAGACTGCATGTTGAATTAGCATTGATAAAAATGTGCTATTTGCCTAGTTTGATTTCTTCGGACGAAAAAAAAAAGTCTAGCCTAAAGATAGAACTGAATTCATCTGTTTCTCCAGCTAAGGTTGAGGTCGAAACTAGCCCTAAGGAGAATCCCCCTACAAAGACGATTGTTCATGAAACGGTTGAAACTACACCAAAAAGTGTTGTAAAAACCACAGAACCTGAGCCTGATGTACAAGTCAAAGCGGTTAAGAAACCTAAGTTGTCTAACTCAGTTGCGAAGCTGGGGAATTTGGATGATTTATTGAATGAAGACCTTACAGTTGCCAAAGTTGAATCAGAAACTGAATTGGAATCACCCCAGGATACTGACGAAACCAAAGAGGTGACTCAATCTGAATTGGAAGAGGCTGTGACGGCATTTGTCGAACAACTAAAAGCCGATGGGCGGTCTATTCAACAATCACTATTTACTTTTATCAATCCAGAAATAGCTGACAATACGGTTGTTATCAAACTCATAAAACAACATAAAATTCAACTGGAAGATATTAAGGTAGAATTTCTTCAATTCTTACGCTCTCAACTAAACCACTCTGGAATACACTTAAAAATAAAGGAAATTAAGAAGAAAGCTGAAGGAACAAGGGCGTACACTGGTCAGGAAAAATTTGAAGTGATGGCTAAAAAGAATCCAGCACTATTATTACTCAAGGACAAACTGAATCTAACGATTAAATAATCAGTCGTATACCACCGTTACAGTTCCGCTATACTTTTCTATTTCGGCGTCATCAATACACGCTTCTCTGAACTTCAAGATGTAAAAATAGGTGCCGGCAGGACATTGTTTGCCCGAACTTTGAACCGTTGCATCCCAGTTAAGTACCGAGGTTTCATCAAAATCTTTGTCACTAAAATAAACCAATTCTCCCCAGCGATTGAAGACAGACAATTCATAAACATCTTCACCTTCCATCTCAATCTCAAGCCTGTCGTTTATACCATCGCCATTGGGAGTAATAATGTTTGGTATGAAATAAGTGAAACGGTGATTGCTTTCAATCTGCTTGCAAAGGGTATCTAAACAGCCTTCGATGCTTTTAGAATATAGGCAAACATCAAAAGTGCCTATGTCTGGTGCGAAATTGTGCGACGTTGTCATTTCAAAGGCGTTATTTCTATGTCCGCTGGTTGGATGCCCAAAGTCCCATGTAAGGACGTCATCGAGGTCGGCGTTAGCGGTAAAGTTAAACGTTGGACAAAGGCTGTCTTGAACAAACGTAAATGACGCTTCATTCTCAAAAACTTGGAATTTTTTGGTAATTGAGTCATAACATTTTCGTTGGTACGGCCCGTTTGGAATATACCAAGGTTTATATGCTATTGTCATCTCTCCTGTATCAGGTAAGGTCATTGACGCAGTCGGAATAGTGCTGACAACCGAGTCGTTATTTGCATACCATCTAAACGTATTATAGATACTGTCAGATTGATCTATTAAAGTCACTTCGGTGCCTTTGCAAAGTGTTCCTTCAAGCGTAAAATCAACAGGTGGTATAGGTAAAATTACCACGCGTCGTACTTCGTGCTGGATGGCATTAGTGTCGGGAAAAGTGGCGTTACAGTAATAGACATTGTTGCCATTGTTCGGATTTACTACACTATCGCCTGCATATAAAAAGATATAATATATACCTGGTTTTGTGTAAGTGAAACGTACGTTGGTATCAGACTTTGTACTCAAAGAATTGGCACTTGCAGAAGTATCTCCAAAATACCATATGAAATCACTAGCTTTGGAGGAGTTATTCTTAAACTCTACGGTATGAGGAACGCACGCTACGGTATCGGACAATATGTCGAAATGCGGTATCGGTCCGTCAATATTGATAGAGATTTGTGCTGTATCTGTACATCCGACTTTGTTTTCTGCCACGTGTGTTATTGTAAAGCTGCCATACGTCGAATAGTAGTGGAATGGGTTCTCTAGATAACTGGGAGCTTTCCCATCACCAAAATCCCAATAGTACTTCACAATTTTATCAAAAACCGTATCGGCGACTGAAGACGAATCGAACAATTGTAGAATGTCGTCACACACAAGTTTTTTTGACAAGTCTTTTATGCCTGCACGAATATTTTCAACCACCACAATTTTTGTAGCTGTATCACTGCAACCTGTTGCATCTTTTGGTGCCATACGGACAGTGTAGGTGCCTGGGGTATTGAACACGTGTTTAGGAAGCGTTTCATGTTTGCCAAAACCATTGCCATCACCAAAGTCCCAATAAACCTGTTCAGGACGAATAGGTTGCGGTGGCTCCCAACGCCAATATTGATTGGTGTCATTCCAATAGATAATTGTATCAATAAATTGGACCTGTGCACCAGGGCAGACTGGTTTCGCAAATTCAAAATCATTGTAAAAGCCAATTTTGCGATCAAAGTATACGGTAGCCGTACATCCTGAATCCGTGATCATAGAAACACTTCCACTGTAATCACCACTGGTATTGTAGGTATGGCCAAAATCTGGTAAAACTGTGGAATCAATAGGTTGGATGACAGTATCTAACTCGCCATCGCCCCAATCATAATACATTTCTCTTACGCGGTCTTGTTTCTTTGTATAAAAGCTTCCTACCAAATCGGCAGGTAAGCAACCGTTAAAATTTAGTTTGGCTTCTGGCCTCGGAGCTGGATTTAGCCTAAAATCTTCGTGAAACCAAAAGGTATCAGAACATACACGGTTGGGCACTATCGAGTAATCAGTTGTGTCGCATGAATGATATAGACGCTCGTCCCCAGTTATTGCTACAATTCCCCAAGTTACAATACCATTTGTGTCACACGTGCTCTTATAAATCCAAGGAGTTCTAAACTCTTGGAATTGGTATTTGCCACAAGCTGAATCATAATTAATTTGAAGGTTGTCGTAACAGTCTTCGGTTTTGAATTGAACAGATGAACCTACACAACGGAGTAAGGGGTCAGCATAAAAATCACCTCTGACGGGTTTCTTAATGACAACATATTCCCTAGCGCTATCTCGACAGCCATTTTGGTTATCTACAACGGTTAACCAAGTTTCGTTACACATCGACGTATCGTACAGATGCTTTGCATGTTGGTCTTCAGAAAAATTGCAATTTTTATTCGTGTTCTGACCTTTTTTTGTGTTGGTCGTACATGGATCTGCTCTAAAGTCTTGAAATTTCCACAGGTATGATAAATCATTTGATCTATGTACGATACTGTTGTCACAGAAATAGACCGTATCATCTGGTTCACATTGAGAAGCATTCAAGAGTTTTGGTCGTGCTTTAACACCGACTACTTCAATCGAATCCATTTTATACGAAACGCAATCTCCTTTTTTAACCCGAATTTCAACATAGAATGTGCCTGGGTGAGGAGGTCGAAAATAAGCGACCCTTTGCCCACCAAAGTTTTGTACGATATTACCTGCGGTATCTAGGGCAGTCCATAAAAAACTTGCACCGTTAATGTTGGGATGTGAAAACTCAAAGGTAGACGGATAACACATCACACTGTCTGATTTAGAATGATTGATATCTACTTTGTCTAAACTCACACCGACTGTCTGTTTGTATAATGTCTGACAACCATTTTTAAAGGTCAGAATCATGAAAATGGAAAAGTTTCCATTCTTGGTGTAATCGTGATAAAAGGTTGAATCTGAAAAATCCGTTATGGTGTCTTTTGAACCATCGCCATAATCGATAACAGCTAATGCAATTTGGTTTTTGTCCTTAATCCAAGTTGTATCTAGTACAAACCAGTTTTTCTGGGCTTCACAATCTCTTGAGTCTCTCCCTGTTCGGAAGATGCCATAAAAGTCGTTCAATACTTCTGTATTGATTTTTCCAATGGTTTCGCAGCCTTTGTCGTTTGTGATTTCAACATTGATTTCATATTTGCCAGGTTGCTGATAGGTGTAGCAAATTTTATCTCCTTTTTTAGGATTATTGGCGTCTGTTTTACCGCCATCTCCCCAGAGAACAACCCTTTTTGTACTAGTTGTTGTCGTATTACCCGAGGTCGAATTATCGATGATACACACTCTATTTTGCGTCAAGCAATAAATTGAACTCCCATCGAGTTGGATGTTTACTTCAGGCGGATTAAATACCTCAATCTCTTTTGTGACTTCACAGGTTGAACCATTGGCTTGTAATATTGTTGCAGTCACTGTGAACTTGCCTGCGGCGGCATACCTGTGATTTGGTGTGGTTGTCGTACTGGTATTTCCATCGCCAAATTTCCATGCAACAGAAGTCACACCGTTGGTTGAATTCGCTGTAAAGGTGATTACGTCATCGACACAAACGAAGTTGCCTGACTGAATTGTACACTGGCCAAAAGTAGGAATACAATAGGAAATGAAAGCAAAAGCAGTAATTAACGCGTGCTTGAACGACGCTTTTAGAAAGGGCTTACTACTGTTCAATTCGATGTAATTAGGGTTTACAAGATATTCCCAACCTAATCGAATACCAAATAATGTGACAACGTTTACATTAATTTGATATTTAAAGGTCTAACAAAAAGTTAGACTCTTTTTTATCGAACAACGTTGCACGGAGGTTTAAACAAATTTAAATGACTGCCCGCCATAAATGGCTTGGTCTCCCAATTCCTCTTCAATTCGAAGTAATTGGTTGTATTTTGCTATTCTATCGGTACGCGAAGCAGAACCGGTTTTGATCTGTCCGCTGTTCATGGCAACCGCAAGGTCTGCAATTGTCGTGTCTTCGGTTTCGCCACTTCTGTGGCTAATTACGTTGGTGTATTGATTTCTAGTAGCCAATTGAATAGAGTCAATAGTTTCTGTTAAACTACCTATTTGATTGACTTTTACCAATATTGAATTGGCAACACCTTGGTTGATTCCTTGTTGTAGTCGTTTTACATTGGTCACAAACAAATCGTCTCCAACCAGTTGTGTTTTACTTCCAATTCTATCCGTTAGTTTTTTCCAACCTGTCCAATCATCTTCGTCTAATCCATCTTCGATTGAAACGATAGGGTACTTGCCAGTCCAATTTTCCCAATAATCTACCATTTCATCAGAATTTAATTTCTGACCGCTTGATTTATGGAAATGATATAAGCCAGTTTCTTTATCATAGAACTCAGAAGATGCCGCATCCATAGCAATAAAAATATCTTGCCCAGGTCTGTACCCTGCAACTTCAATGGATTTTAGTACAATTTCAATGGCCTCTTCGTTGCTTTTGATATTAGGGGCAAATCCCCCTTCGTCACCAACATTTGTACTATAGCCTTTTCCTTTTAAAACTGCTTTTAAATGGTGAAACACTTCAGTTCCCATTTGAAGAGCATGTCCAAAAGATTCTGCCTTTACAGGCATAATCATGAATTCTTGAAAATCGATGGAATTGTCGGCATGACTACCTCCATTCAAGATATTCATCATTGGAACAGGCAAAACTTTGGCGTTTACACCACCAACGTATCGATACAAAGATTGGCCAGATTCCATTGCTGCGGCCTTTGCGCAGGCCAATGAAACAGCCAATATTGCGTTGGCGCCTAATTTACTTTTGTTAGGCGTACCGTCCAATGAAATCATCGCATTGTCCAGTGCAGTTTGGTCAAATACATCTTTTCCCAACAGCGCATCAGCGATTGTTGAATTGACATTTTTAACCGCATGTAGTACACCTTTACCAAGAAACATGGACTTGTCTCCATCGCGTAGTTCAACTGCTTCGTGGATACCTGTTGAAGCACCAGAAGGTACAGCAGCACGTCCCATACTTCCGCTGTCGGTGTATACCTCAGCTTCGATGGTCGGGTTGCCACGTGAATCTAGAATCTGTCTCGCGGTAATGTGTAAAATGTCACTCATGGTTTTAGGCTAATGATTGTATGAAGTCGTCAAATAAGTATCTTGAATCGTGTGGTCCAGGGTTGGCTTCTGGATGATATTGAACAGCGAAAGCTGGTGCATTTTTTAATCTAATACCTTCCACAGTTCCATCATTTAGGTTTGAATGCGTTATTTCCACCAAATCGTTAACACTTGAAGGGTCTATTGCAAAACCATGGTTTTGCGTTGTGATTTCACTCTTGCCAGTTTTTAAATTTTGAACTGGATGATTTAATCCTCGGTGTCCGTGGTGCATTTTAAAGGTTTTCATGCCAACCGCTTGAGCCAATATTTGGCTTCCAAGACAAATGCCAAATAGCTTTTCTTGATTGTCAACAATCTCTTTTATCGTTCCCGTTTCAGCTTCCATAACACTTGGATCACCAGGGCCGTTGCTTATCATATAACCGTCTGGGTTCCATTTCTTCATCTCGCTATAAGACGTGTTGCTTGGAAATACCTTTAAGTAACAGTCGCGTTGCGTTAAACAACGTAAAATGTTCGTTTTTACACCTAAGTCCAAAACTGCGACCTTGTACTTCGCGTCTTCGTTGCCATAGAAAAAAGGTTTTTCAGTGGTAACCTTGGAACTCAACTCAAGTCCTTGCATAGAAGGTACGTCTGCGAGTTGTTTTTTTAACACTTCAACGTCCAACTCGTCAGAGCTAATGGCACAGTTCATAGCACCTTTACTACGAATATGTCTCACTATCTGACGCGTATCAACGTCACTAATACCTATTAGATGGTTGTCAATGAGATAGTCATTCAAACTGAAACTAGCTTGCTTTCGGCTGAATTTAGTAGAGAATTTCTTGCAAATCAATCCGTTAATTTTGATGCCGTTAGACTCTACATCTTCAATACTTGTTCCGTAATTACCGATATGGTCTGAAGTCATTACAACTACTTGACCGTAGTAAGAAGGGTCGGTAAACACCTCCTGGTAGCCCGTCATTCCTGTGTTGAAGCAAATTTCTCCGAAAGTAGTGCCAATTTTTCCAATGGCTTTACCTCTAAATACGCTACCATCTTCTAAGACTAAAATGGCTACTTGTCCTGTCGTATTCTCCACGTTTTTATGTTTGTGCAAAGGTAATGCAGCCGACTTTTTTGCAAAGCTTTGTTGAAAAGTTGGGCGTTATTTCTCGAGTATCCAATTTGAAAGCTCTGTAATGACTTTTAAATCGGGATGACCTAGCTTATAGTATTCGCTTGGGATAGATGGTGATTCACCCCAAATGAGCTGATGATTTACTCCAGGGATAAGCTTGAAATCAACATTGGGGTTACTCGTTAATGTTGATTGGTACTGCTGATACTCGGTTGTATACTGAACTTGATAGTCTCGATCTCCCTGTGTAATTAACACGCGACAATTCAAGTCGTTTATGGTGTTGGTAGGATTGTAATCTCTCATTTGACGGAAATAAGGAAGGAGATTGTCTGAACCTAATGCCTTAAGTTTTGTGGCTTCTGATGTCTGTTCGTTAATGAACTTCACTTCTTCCTCCATCATCGTAATGAGTTTTTGTTCTTTTTTAGTGATCTGACCGTCTAATCCAAGAATGTACTCGTATTGCTCAGGAATGATTTCATACAAAGGTCTGTACGGGCCTGCCAACATAATTATACCTTTAATGTTAGGGTCTTCTTTTGCTATTAGCGGACTGGCATAAGCGCCCAAACTGTGCCCTAGAACATAAATTCTTGAGGTGTCTAGGAAGTCATAAGACCTACTTAATCGAACTGCAGAAACGGCGTCATCTATGGTTTCCTCATATAATGTGAAACTATCCACGTTGGTCAGTTGCTTTTGGTAAACGTGTGTTCTTTTGTCATATCGCAAGGTGGCAATTCCATTTAAGGCAAAGCCATAGGCTAAATCTTGAAACAGTCGATTGGGTGACATTGAGCTTCCTTCATTTCGATCGCTTGGTCCTGAACCATGCACTAAAATAACGACTGGACATTGATTGCAATTTTCGGGAACCATAAGTTCTCCTGGTAATTTGAATGTGTCGGTGGTTACCTTCAGACGTTCTTTGCCAAAGATTTTATTTTTAGCCCAATCCGGCGTTTCATAAGCCAATGGAGTAAATACCAAACCAATGATTTCGTTTGATTCGTTAGCCGTTACAACTAAATTCAAACTAGCATTTTCGAAAGTCAAAGGGAGCGTAATCGTTGATTTACCGTTGGTATTGGAAACATTTGTTTTGCCAATCGACACCAATTTTCCGTTGTTTTTTTGAATGGAATTCCAAACGTTTACGAGGAATACTTTTTTGAATTTCTTTTTTGTCTTTGGTGAAAACCGCTTGTGCACTTTCCCAATTTTATCATCTAAAAGGTGTTGTGAAATTTCACTAGTAAGAATATTCGAATCTTGGCCGATCGCTAATGAAGATGAAACGAGTAAGAATGCACAAATGACAATGAGTCTATTCATGGTCATACTTTCTAATCAACTTTAGGAATACGTTCATGTCTTTGGGTAAAGGAGCGTCGATCTTAAATGGTTTTCCGTACAAACTGAAACTTATTGATTGTGCATGTAAGGCTGCCCGCTGTATCATAGGTCGAATTTCTTCGTCTTTTGCTTGTTTGAAGTTCTTTTTAATTGACTTCAAAAACGGTGATGAACCGCCATACAAAGTATCGCCTGAAATCGGCGCATTTTGTGTTGCTAGGTGAATCCGAATTTGATGTAATCGACCTGTAAGGGGTTTACATTGGATGAGGCTAAAGTGTTTAAAGTTTTCAATTACAGTTACATCGGTTTCTGCTTCCTTGCCTTCACGTTTGTCGACTTTTGCCCGACCTCTAGCGCTCACACTCAGTGGGACGTCGATCGTTAAGTTTTTGAAATAATGACGGCCGTCGGCTATAGCCCAATACGTTTTGTCTATTTCTCGGCGTTCGAATTTAATGGCCATTTCCCGATAGGTTTCAGGGTTCTTGGCGATGAGCAATATTCCTGACGTTTCTTTATCGAGTCGATGACATAACTGACTCGTATCTAAATAATCCTTCGACCATTGTTGGATACTTTCCTGAACACCAATACGGTCAAGCAAGCTGGAAACCATTGCTGGTTTATTAATAGCAATTATGTTTTTGTCTTCAAATAAGATGTAAGACTTAAAGGATTTAAATTTCATGAAAGCGCCTCAATTAAAGAGTCTTGACTTACTTCTTCCTGTTTGCCTGTTTCCATGTTTTTAAGCTGAACAGTATGGTTGCTAATTTCATTATCTCCAACAACCGCAACCCACTTGAATCCCGATTTATTTGCGTAATCAAACTGCTTGTTGATTTTCTTATTGTCGGGATAAACAACTGAAGTTAGGCCGCTGTTTCTTAAGGCATTAGCGAGTGTTAGGCAATGCGACTGGCCTTTAGAATCAAAGTGACAGAACAATAGTTTGGTTTGTTGAATGGACTCTTTGAATAGGTCTAAATGCAACATGATGTCGTAGAGCCTGTCTAATCCAAATGAGATGCCCACTCCAGAAACATCTTTTAAACCGAAAATGCCGGTTAGGTCGTCGTAACGACCACCACCTGAAACGCTGCCAATTGGACTGTCTTCAATGTTTGCTTCAAATATGCAGCCTGTATAGTAGTCTAGCCCACGTGCCAGACTTAAGTCAAGAGCGATGTGGATGTTTTGAAGGTTGCTGTATGCTAAGACTTGTCGAAGTTCTTGTATGCCAGTGGTTTTTTCTGGGCAGTCGATCAGCTGTGACTCAATTTGGTTTATCGTCGACTCATTGAATGGTTGAACTGTCAAAAGTGTTTTGAGTTTGGCGATATTGCTTGCGTCAAGGCCTTTACTAATCAACTCCTTTGAAACGCCATCCCATCCAATTTTATCTAATTTGTCAATGGCAATGGTGAGGTCAGTGAATGATGATTCGAAGCGGATCGTTTTAGCGATGGCTTCCAGCACCTTTCGGTGATTGATTCTAACTTGGTAATTTGTTAAACCAAGGGTAGTGAATACTTTGTGATAAATATCAATAAAGTCCGCCTCGCAAATGAGAGATATAGTGCCGATTACATCGGCGTCACATTGCCAAAACTCTCGATAACGTCCTTTTTGTGGTCGATCGGCACGCCACACTGGTTGGATCTGGTAACGTCTAAAAGGAAAACTAATCTCGGTTTGATTTTGTACTACATATCTAGCGAATGGGACGGTTAAGTCATACCTCAAACCTTTATCAGAAATGCTGGAAATTAATCGGTTAGAATCTTTAGTGTTTAAAGCGTCTTGATCTGCCTTTTTTAAATAATCTCCAGAATTTAAAATTTTGAATAAAAGGGTATCACCTTCCTGTCCATACTTACCTGTAAGTGTGCTCAGGTTTTCCATGGCAGGTGTTTCAATTGGCTCAAAACCGTACAATGTGTAAACACTTTTGATTGTGTCAACGATGAAATTCCTTCTTGCCATAACTTGGGGCGAGAAGTCTCTTGTGCCTTTTGGAAGGGACGCCTTTTGCATTGGGCAAAAATACTGATTTGGTGCCTGAAATTAGTCCTGCTTAATGACGTAAAAGTAATTCCTCACCAAAGCTTTCAATTCAGTGTCTAAAATTTGAGCTTTATCACTCTGATTTTTAAGTTCATTTGAAAGGCAGTTGATATCTTGTTTCTTGTTGTAAAGAAAGGTGGCTTGGTTTTGAGTTATGCCATAACTCCAATGATTTTGGGTGACGTGATACACATTGTTGTCGTAATGACAAACCGTACGATTGTGATTTTCTGTAAAAATAGATTCGCCAAGGACTAGAACAGAGTCAGGGTAATTGACAAGATCTAAAATGGTTGGCAGTATGTCAATTTGAGCAACGGTTTTTCGAATGGAAGACGGTTGAAGCGTACCAGGTCCGAATATGAGCAACGGTATTTCATACTTGCCGGAAGGTGTCCTGTAGGCATGTAGCAAATTTTCCGCACTGTGGTCTGCAGTTATAATGAAAATCGTATTGTCAAACCATGCCTCATTTTTACTAGTTTCAAAGAATTGTTGTAAAGCGTAATCTGAGTATTGGATGCTTTTGTGAATTGGTATATCTCCCTCTGTAAAACTGTCTTTAAGGTCAACGGGGATACTGTATGGATGATGGCTAGAAAGTGTAAACACACTCGAGACGAATGGTTGCTTTTGGTCAGAGAGTTCGCGGGAAACATATTGTAGATATGGGAGGTCATAAATACCCCAATGACCATCGTGGTCTTTGTCAGTATGTGGGTATTCATCAACTCCGAAATATTGCTGTAAACCATTCGTTTTAAGGTAGGATTTAAAACCCATAGATTGGTTGTCGGCGCCATGAAAAAACGACGATGAATATCCCAATGTAGCCAATAAATTAAAAACTGAGGCTTGGGCAGCTGAGCTGTGAGGTGAATGAATAAAAGCTGTATTGGTCAGTTTTGGAATACTGGAAAAAATCGCTGGAACTGCGTCAACTGACTTAAGTCCATTGGCATAGGCATTGTGACAGCAAACGGATTGAGGAATTAAACTGTTTAAAAAAGGAGTGTAGGTATGCGTCATACCTCTGTTTAAACCTGTGTATTCTTTGCCAAACCCTTCTAGGATGATAATGACAAAATTTGGGGTTTGGATTGAGTCATTAGAAAACTGTGTATGCTGAATAGTAGGTAGAGTAGTTTCAATGAATGACGGGGCAGAGATCGGATTTTGCCATGTTTCGATTAAGTACAGCACTGTATTAAAGGCAACAACATGGGAATCTTCCTTAAGGTGTTGGCCAGTGTCGGCTGTACGAATCGGTTTGAGTCGAAAACCTCCACGAGCAACAATGACCAAACATACGATTATAGCAATCAGACTAATCCAATGTGGTTTGGTTGGTGTTGAATAATCCATTCTCACCCAGAGGGTAAATCCTGAAATGAGTACGATAATGAATACGGCCATTGGCCAATAATCAGATATGTACGTCCATAAGCTTATGTTGTTGTCAGGATTTAGCTGGCCAAAAAAGTCATAGCTAATTCTTTCTTTTAAAAATTTAAAATATAACGCATCGATAACGGTCAGAATGGATGCAGAAGCACTGACGATTAGAAGGAGAATGGTGTATAATAGTTTGGATTTGATCCACTTTGTTAACATGTAAATTGCAGAGATGAAATAAACGACAACAATTAAATCCAGTCGTGTCCCGAAAAAGAAGGCATCAAATAGGTGATTAAAGTCGTTCTTTGCGAATGAGGAATAATTGACCAATACGAAGATCAAACGCAGTAAGAAAAAGAGCAAAAGAGACTTCCCTATTACTGATAAAAACGGGATGTGAAGCCGACTTTTTATGTGCTTGAGATTTTTAATCAAAATGGTTTAAAAAAGTGCCTTATCTTTTAAAATATCTATTACCTTTGCAGTCCTTCAAAAATAGTTAAAGAGATGAAAGC
>Ga0055584_100000438_pt1 | contig 39559 bp, 40 predicted proteins | sample OSDHelmetaG_FD_58716 | JGI IMG/M metagenome (GOLD analysis project Ga0055584, IMG submission 58716) | Pelagic marine sediment microbial communities from the LTER site Helgoland, North Sea, for post-phytoplankton bloom and carbon turnover... | ecosystem: Environmental > Aquatic > Marine >...
GAGTGGGGTTAGTGGGTTTTTTGTTTAATCACCTTTCAATTACTTAGTAATTAAGATATAAAATCTTGGCACTTATTTGGCACTTTTATAAAAAGCCTTTAAGGTTGGGGATTTTACTATATTTGTTTTATGGAAAAAAATTATTGTAAATATTATATATGAATAATAATTTTGAAATAGATTTAAAATGGGGTGAAAGACAAGAAGTTTTATTAATAATATTATTAATTCTTATTTCAGGATTAATTGCAAAAGTTCCTTTTATATTTAATATTGATCCAGAACTATTTTATCCTCGTAATATAGGTACGATTGTTTTTCCATCACTAATTTCATATCTGTCTTGGCGATATAAACTAAGTTTTCTCAATTGGGGAAAGTTTATGATGATTTCTTCAATACCTATTGTATTTATTAATTTGTTTCCAGATGGTGATAATAGTGACACTTTTTTTCTTTCATCTATTCATTCATTGTTTCTTTTGCTTTCTATCTATAGTCTAGTCTATTTAGGTAAATTTTGGAGAAATAATTATAAAAGAATAGAATTTCTACACTACTGTGGAGATTTAATAATTATGAGTGGTTTACTATTGATATCTGGAGGTTTATTTACTGCAATTACCATTGGTTTATTTGAGATTATTGGATATAATATAGAAGATTTTTATTTTGAAAATATTGCCATTTGGGGGATTCCTTCAATTCCAATTATAGCCTCTTATCTAATTTTTAATAATAAAAACTTAGTTAGTAAAATATCTCCGGTAATTGCAAAAATTTTTACTCCGTTGGTCTTTATAATTTTATTAATTTTTTCAATTGCTATAGTTTTTTCTAACAAAAGTTTTATTGCAGATAGAGAATTATTGTTATTATTTAATATAATTATAATAGCAGTATTGGCTTTAATTTTTTTTTCATTAAGTCATATAAATAAAAAAAATAAATTTCAATTTATTATTCTACTTTCTCTTTCATTGATTTGTATAATTGATAATTTAATTGTTATTTATGCTATAAGTTCACGTCTTTTTGAGTTTGGAATAACACCAAACAGACTTGCTATTTCGGGTTTAAATATGCTTGTTTTTTTTCACCTAATTATTATTTCAAAAGAATTATTTACATCAGTAATAAAAGAGGTTAATGTTAAGAATATATTTAATAGTATTGTTGGATTTTTTCCTATTTACATTTTTTGGACATTAATAATCATTTTTTTGTTTCCTATAATTTTTAACTTTAAATAATTAATATGCATTTTAATGACAAAACTAATTCTATCGATATTAAAGAAAGTTTTTTTTTACTTTTTACTTTTTACTGGTATAATTTTATCATCATCTCATCTAGGAGATAATTATATGGGAATTAGTGATGAGGAAGGATATCTTTTAACTATTGGATTATGTTCTTTAATTGCTTTCATTTTGGAATATTTGATTCCAAAACTCAAATCCTAAACACTTTCTCTTCTTTCTATTCTGAGAGTTATTTATTAATCAATCTTTTAAGGCCTTTAAAATTGAAATATTTTTAAGTTTGCAACAATTAATTCCAAAAAAAGAAATTCCCTATGAAATTTGAAGATTTAAACTTACACCCTACATTAATAAAAGCTGTTAAAGATCAAAATTATACTCATCCAACTGCTATTCAGGAACAAGCAATTCCTTTATTATTAAAAAAAAATGATGTGCTAGGGAGCGCTCAAACTGGAACTGGTAAAACAGCTGCTTTTGCATTGCCTATTTTACATCATCTAATAAATGAAAGAAATAATAATGATGGTAAAAAAAGAATAAGAACTTTAGTCGTAACTCCTACAAGAGAACTTGCTATACAAATTGCTGAGAACTTTACATCCTATTCAAAATATAATAATATTACAAATACCGTCATTTTTGGAGGAGTGAAACAAGGGACTCAAACCACTAAACTTAGTAATGGTGTTGATGTGTTAGTAGCAACTCCAGGAAGATTGTTAGATTTAATGGGACAGGGATATATTTCATTAAAAGATATTGGTTATTTTGTTTTAGATGAAGCCGATAGAATGTTAGATATGGGGTTCATCCATGACATTAAAAAGATATTGGACAAATTACCGAAAGAGCGTCAATCTTTATTCTTTTCTGCTACTATGCCTAAAAATATCGTAGAGCTTTCATCTCAGATATTAAAATTACCTAAACAAGTATCCGTTAATCCTGTGTCTTCAACTGCCGAAACTATTCAGCAGTTTATTTACTATACGAATAAGGCAGATAAAAAACATTTGTTACTGCATATCTTAAAAGATAAAAATATTAATCAATTATTGCTGTTTTCAAGAACCAAGCATGGTGCCGATAGGATAGCTCGTAATTTAAAAAAGAAAAATATTCGAGCTTCAGCAATTCATGGAGATAAATCACAGAATCAAAGACAAAAATCATTACAGTCCTTTAAAGATTCCGAAATACGAGTTTTGGTAGCTACTGATATTGCCGCTAGAGGTATTGATATTGATAAGTTAAGTTATGTGCTTAATTATGATATCCCTAATGAGTCAGAAACTTATGTGCACAGGATAGGAAGATGTGGTAGGGCAGGAGATACAGGAGTTTCTATTTCAATATGCGAACCAGAAGAAAATGAGTACGTAAGAGACATTGAAAAATTGATAAAGCAAAAAATTGAAGAGGTTCAAAACCACCCTTATCCTCAAACAGAAAAACCCATGAATGCGCAACAAAAAAAGGAATTTGAAAAAGAAAAACAAAGAAAAAAACAAGAGTTTTTTAATAATAGAAATAAAAAGAGAGGGAATAAAAGACCAAACCATAGAAACAATAGAAGGTAGTTTGATTAATCAATTATTAAAAGATATTTAAGGTTGGGTTTTTATTTAGAAAATTCAAAAGGGGAGTGAGGTTCTAATTAATTCTTTTTATGAGTCTTCCTGAGTAAACCTTTTTTGGTATTTGATTGGAATATACAATTTCGCCAGATACAATAACATAATTGATACCTTCAGACTTTAAAGAACTATTTTCAAATGTGGCTTTATCTTTTATCGAATCAATATCGAATAATACTAAATCCGCGAAATAACCTTCTTTAATTTCACCAATATTTTTTAAGTTTAAGTTCTTTGCAGCTTGCAAAGTCATTTTATTGATTTTAGCTTCAAGAGTTTGTCTGGTATCCATGTTTAAATACTTTGGAAATGAACCCCATCCTCTTGGATGCCCATTTGGAGACCCATCTGAGCATAAATTTGTATAAGACCAATTCATAATAGATTTAATATCATCCATATCCATTGATTGTAATTAAAGTTCATATATTTGACGTATGAAAAACATCTTGTTTTTAATTTCAATGCTGTTTTTATTTTCTTGTGAGGAAGAAGAAGATTTTTCTACCCCTTTTTATTTTGCTGAAAATGGGGTAACAGTAAAAGCAAAAGACTGGGTTACAGCGGGGACAACTGGTGAACTTAATGGTATTTTTTATACTGCTGTTAATATTGATACATTAAGACTAATGTTTAGTAGAGAAGAGGATGTTAGTAAAGTGGTTACGACTTTAATTACAGATATGTCTAATCTATTCAGTAATGTTCCAATTAAAGATGTTGGACCTTTTAGGCCTCATGAATTACAGTTTAATCCAAATATCTCCTCTTGGGATGTAAGTAATGTGACTATTATGCAAAAAATGTTTGGGACTGATTCCAGTTCTATAGGCCCTGTTTACGTAAGAAACCTTTTCAATCAAGATATTAGTAGTTGGGATGTAAGTAATGTTGTCGACATGAGTTATATGTTTTATAACTGCCATTTTAATCAACCGATTAATAGCTGGAATGTTAGTAATGTAAGAGATATGTCATACATGTTTCACAGCGCTGGATATTTTGATCAACAACTTCAATCCTGGGATGTAAGTAATGTGACTAATATGCAAGGAATGTTTGGCTCTAAATATGCATATCTTGGTGATGACTTTATCACATTTAATCAGGATATCAGTGGCTGGGATGTGGGTAATGTTACTGATATGAGTTATATGTTTTATGCTGCTACTTCTTTTGAACAAAATTTGAATAGCTGGAATACAAGTAACGTAACTAAAATGGATGGTATGTTTACCTCTACTATTTTTGAATCAGGTATAGAGGAATGGGATGTGAGTAATGTTACCAGTATGCGAACAATGTTTTATACTTCATTCTTCAATGGAGATATAAGTGGTTGGGATGTAAGTAATGTGACTAATATGCAAGGAATGTTTGGTTTCACTGAAGCTTTTAATCAAGACATATCAAATTGGTGTGTGAGTAAAATAACTTCTAGACCTCATGGATTTCATAGCTCATTTACATTCGAAATTCCAGAAGCGTACTTACCTGTTTGGGGGACCTGTCCCGGATAGATTTTTTAATTGATTGTAATTAAAGTTTGATAAATTAAACCCAAGATATAAGGTGGCTTATTGATTTACCATGAAAAAGATTTTCAATTATCTTCTATTATTAATACTTCTGAGTTGTTCAAACAATAATGAAAAAGAAAGTCCTTATAAGCTAATTGCAAATTGGCCTAAAATTCCAGATAATTATGTATTAGGTAATCCAACTGGTTTAGCACTAAAATCAAATCAAAACTTAGTTGTATTTCATAGGGCATCTAGATCTTGGCAGACTCCCATGCCTAAGGATAAAATCAAAGAAAACACGATTATTGAAATTGATAATTCATCTGGTGAAATTATAAATGCTTGGGGTGCAAACATGTTTATTATGCCTCACGGATTAGAAATTGATAATGAAAATAATGTATGGATAACTGATGTTGGTTTGCATCAAGTTATCAAATATGATTCCACTGGAAAAGAGTTGATGGTTCTTGGTAAAAAGGGTGAGCCAGGAAGCGATTCATTTCATTTTAATTTACCTACCGATATAGCAGTATCTGAGGATGGATCTTTTTATGTAAGCGACGGATATGGAAATAGTAGAATAATTAAATTTTCTAAAAATGGCACTTATCTCTTTGAGTGGGGAACATTTGGTAAAAATAAAAATGAATTTAATATACCTCATGGCTTAGACCTAGATAATAAAGGGAATGTTTATGTTGCAGATAGAGAGAATAATAGAATACAAAAATTTGACTCATTAGGAAATTTTATTACCGAATGGAAAAGCAAATCTAATGGACAGCTTTATTCCGTAAATGTAAATAATCATGATAACTATATTCTCGGAATAGATTATATTGGTTTAGAAAATTTAATTCCTGTAGGATCTGATATAATATACTTTGATCTAGACTTAAATGAAAAATCAAGATTTGGAAGGAGTGGATTATATGATGGTCAGAAAGCAAGATATCACGATATTCAAATAGATAAAAAAGGGAATATCTACGCAGGAGACATTTTAAATAATTCTATTCAAAAATTTAGATTAATTAAAAAAAACTAAAAATTGATGAGACTTTTATTTTATACTTTAACCATATTATTTGTAAACTTTAATTCTGCTTATTCACAAGATCCAATAAATTATTATGGTGAGGAATTTTCTACTTTAAATATCAAAAATTACTCAATTAATAAACAAGATTATTTAAATAATACTGAGGTTCTCATTAAAATAGAAGCTGAAATATTATCAACTTGTCCCAAGAAGGGTTGCTGGATGAAAATTAAAGCAGAGGAAGATACCATTCTTGTAAGATTCAAAGATTATGGTTTTTTTGTTCCTAAAGATGGAGTTGTTGGCAATAAGACTGTTATCAATGGTAAGATATCGGTAGACACATTAAGTGTTGCACAGCTTAGACATTATGCAGAGGATGCAGGTAAATCTAAAGAAGAAATAAATAAGATTATAGATCCTGAGGTTTCAATAACATTTCTGGCAAATGGTGTTATTATAAGGGAAGATTAATTTAATAAAATATAAGTTATTATTCGAAAAGTGAGGTTATCAGATTTTTGTCTGGTACACTTAATATTTTTTCCACGTAGTCAAGATAAAGCTGATGTCCAAGTGGCAAGTTATTTTCGATATCGGATGGTGTCCCTAAAGTAAATTCTTCGTTGCCAGAAATTCCGACTTCTTTCTTTCCGGCAATAATATAATAATCCCATTCAGCAAGAATTAGCCAGTACGCGTACTCTTGAGTTATAACCTTTCTGTAAGCCTCCATATCTCCTTTCATCTCTTCGTATGAAGAAATGTCATATACCCCTTTGTCGACTGCCTCCTGCATTGCTAAAAAAAGTCTGGAAGATGAATTCATGTATCCCCAGTCATTAGGATATGAAAGATTTAGAATAACCGTAGTAACAGTATGAAGAAGGTGCTCAATGACCTCTCCTATCTGATCCTTACCACCAACATTCATCTCCCATATATAATCTGTAACGTTATGTCTATAAGGTCTCGGAGGAAAACCATCAGTATATCTCTCATTTTTTTCATGAGATTCTTCTAGACCAACTCTCTGGTATACATTTTCATTTTTTGAGATTGAAAGATATTTAGAACGCATCGAAGCATCTATTTTTTGATTATCTTGAAACATTGCGCCATACGACTGAGCAACTTTATTTAAAAATTCAAGGCTGACGTCTTCTTTCCCAAATATCCTTAGATTATTAGAGTCTACGTGCTGAGTAAAATCAGTATTACCTAATTCTGAATTAGGTCCACAAGAAAAAAATAATATAAAGAAGAATATTTTTTTCATAATTCAGATTTTGTTTTAATGTTTTCAATATTTTTTTCAATTAACTTCTGGATCATAATATCCCTCTCAAAACCTCTCCTTTTGGATGCCATCTTAAATGGTACAGACACACCATACCCAACTGCTCCTACGCTTAGGAAAGCAGCTCCAACTAATGTTGCGATGCCCGCACCTAATCCTGTGTCTTGGGAAGGAATTGTTGCTAGAAAAAGTACACCAAAACCACCTATCACGTATGCACCAGTCCTAAAGATTGTTCCAATAACATTATTCAATTTACTTCTCTTGTGTACAGATAATATGTATCTGAGCTTAAGATCATCATATGTTTTATTTTCTATGTCTAAACCTAAACTATTAAGTTTATTAATGTCTCTGTAAGAAAATTCGTGTTTTTTAGAGTAATCATAGCTTTGACCACTCAATGAAAAAGAAGAAATCAGAAATACAATTATTAGTTTCAAGTTTAGTCTCATCTGAATACTTTAATAACTAATTTATAACACACCCTGATTTTGAGCATCAATTGTAACATCACCTGAATTTTGCTGTAACTGATTTAGCATTGACATCATATCGAAAAAGTCTTGTTCTCTTGCAATTTTTCCATCTTTTATACTTACCAGTGTTGTCCCTGACAGGTCTAATTTATTTCCTGAAGCAGGTATCCCAAAAAAATCTCCAGTATGAGTGCCTTTAAAGTTCCAATACTTTACAATTTTATCTCCTTGACCAAATGCATCAACAATTGTAAATTTAACATCAGAAAATCCTAAAAAATAGTTTAAATAAAAGTTCTTAACCGCTTCGACACCAACAAGGTTTCCCTCTGGTGTTACAATTACCACATCTTCTGTGAAATATTTTTCATTTACGATAGCTGTGTCTCCTTTAAAAAATTCTCCCCAAACATATCTGTACATTTCAAGATCTTTTTCGGTCTGAGCCTGGGCATCTATTACTGCCTTTTGTTCTGAGCTAGGCCCTGCACAACTGTATAATAGGGTTACTGATAAAATTAATTTAAAAAGATTTTTCATGGTTCTGTGTTTAAATGATTCGTGTTAGATTTAATTTCTATTTACAAGATAAAGTTATGAAAAAAAAAAACTAATTATTTAAATCTATAGATATGCGTTCCAAGAGTTTTACCAAATTAGGAAGAAGCAGTCCCTTCTGTTCATTCTCCAAGACATAGTCAGTTAACTTATTGGCGTCCTCTGATGTTATCTGATTTTTAATGATTTTTTCAATTTCATTTTTAGTTCTATGGGGATCTCTTTTAATAACCCTTTCTACTCTAATTTTTATATCACAATAAATATATATGACCTTATCTAACTCTTTATAAGAACCAGACTCAAAAAGAAGAGCAGACTCTTTAAAAAGATTTTTTTCTGTGTTATTTCTCTTTACCCAATTATTGAAATCTACTATAACTTCTGGATGAACTATTGAATTAATTTTTATTTTAGCTGACTCATTATTAAAAATAAGTTTAGAAACATATTCTTTATTTAAAGTAGAGTCCTCATAAATATCCGATCCAAAACTTTCTATTAATTTCTCTTTAACTGATATGTTATCATTGATAATTTCATTAGCCCTCACATCTGAATTATATACTTTATATCCAAGGTGAGATATGATTTGAGATACAGTAGACTTACCAGAACCAATACCTCCGGTAATACCTATTAAATAAGGTTTCATCTATCTAATTTAATTGAATTTGGTATAAGATCAATTACTTCAATTTTTGTATTACCTAATACTTCAGGAATTATATTTCCATTAATTATATTATATGACAAGTAAATAGAATCCTCCTCATCTAGTTTTATACCTTTTTCTATTTCATAAGATACTACTATAGTAGTGTCTATATCATATCCATCTTGATCATATATTAAATCAAAAGTAATCTCATCATTTATAAATTCTGATACCAGGAAGTTGACATTTACACTCTTTGGACTAACCTCTGAAAAGTCGCCAAATGATTCAATTGAAATATCAGAATTAAAATTCCTACCAATATTATTTTCTTTTAATTTAAGAAGATACTCATCTGGTAATGTATTAATTAATGATTCCGGTCCTTTAATATTAATTATTTCATCAGAAATCTTGACATCACTTACTAATTTGAAGTTATCTCTTAGCTCAATACCCAAACTATCAAATTTTAATGTTAAACTCTTCTTTTTAATTAATTCAATATTGAAAAAAACAGAGTCTGTAACAACATAGTTCAAACTAATATTTTCTAGTGATTCTGAAATATTTGGAACTAGAGAACTAGAGAGTATATGTTTTGTCTGAGAAGGATTGTTTAATTTATATTCTGCCTTCTTTATATTTATTTTAAGAAGGTTTCTCAATAGGTTCCAACCAGTTCCATTTATTGAAACCTCAACTAAATTCGGATTAGGTTCAACTTCTATAAAATTTTCAGGTTCATCATACTCAAAATTTATAGGGTAAAAGATGGTAGCATTAGACCTATTATTTAACTCATTAAATAACCAAATTAGTGAGCCTGCTAAAAAACAGTATAAAAAAATTTTAGGTTGAGAAATAAAAAAAAAAGGATTTTTAATCCTCATATTTTAATTATTAGCCGAAGACATTTCAAAAGAGATGGAGCTTTTATCAAACTTCACCTTGGTACCTCTGTCTACGTCGAGTGTTACGGTTTCCTTTTCTATTAAAATAATTTTACCGTGCATTCCTCCTGCAGTAACTACCTTATCACCTTTCTTTAGACTTGAAACAAAATCTGACTGTTTTTTTCTTTTGTTTTGTTCAGGTCTTAGAATAAAAAAATATGCAACTATAACTATTGCTATAGGAAAAAATAACTGGGCTAAACCAGAACCAAAAGATTGAAGTAAAATCATCTATTTGATTAAGATCTAGGATTAACCTGAGCTCTTATCAAAAGCTTTTTTACTTTAGACTCAGTATTAGCAGTAATTGTAACAACTTTGTTCTGCATACCTGGCTTATTACTTGAGTCAAATTGTACTCTAATTTCACCAGATCCACCTACAGGTATTGGCTGTTTAGGCCACTGAGGGACGGTACAACCACAAGCAGCTGTTGCTTTTGAAATAACTAATGGAGCCTCTCCTGTATTAGTAAATTTAAAAACATGGCTTACAATTTCACCATCTCTTATGTCTCCAAAATTGTATTCTTCTTCTTGAAAAGCAAACTGCGGGTATGCTCCAGCAGGAACTACCGAAGTAATGCCTCCACCTTTTCTCATTGAAGCAATCTCTGTCTCAAGTTTTGCTACTCTTAACTCCAAGTCACTCACTTGTGATCCACAAGAAATAAGTAGTGACATAGAAAATATAGAAATAATTTTTCTCATAATAATTTTAGTTTTCTTTAATTTTTGACAAAATACCATCAACATCTTTAAGTAATTTTTCTGCCTTACTTTTAGCGTCATTAACTACTTTCTTACTTTTAGTTTTAGCATCAGAATCTATAGAATCTTTCTCATCCATAATATCTTCAAGAAGATCCTCTAATTTTCTTCTGTATCTATTTAATCTAAAATTTAATCTATCCCTCGTATTATTTCCCTTATCCGGAGCAAATAATATTCCGATTATTCCTCCGACTACAAGTCCTACAATTAAACTTATAAATGAATTAGTTGAATTTTTACTCATATCTATTTATTTATTATCAATTAAACCCTTTCCAGATTTAATTATTTTACCTTCTTTATGCAAATTTAATGAAATTACATCTAAAAGACCATTTATAAATTTTCCACTCTTTGGTGAACTATAATTTTTTGCGATATCAATACATTCATTGATAGTGACTTTCATAGGGATATTACTAAAAGTTAGAATCTCCCCAATACCCATTCTGAGTATTGATCTATCCATTAATGTAATACGTTCCAAGTCCCAATTTTTAGCATATTTTTTAATATATACATCATATTCACTTGTATCTTGAACAACAATATCAAACAAAGAACTAGCAAATTTTAAATCTTCTTTAATGTCCTCAGACAAACTTGCGACAGCAAATGTATTAAAATTTGATGAATTCATTGATTTAACTGTCTTTTTTAACATTGATCTAACAATTAAAAAATCTTCGCTCCAAAAAATATTATTTTCTTCAAAGAACTTGACAACAAACTCATTCTTTATCAGGAATTTTAAAGTTAACTCAGAAAAAAAACTATAATCATCTTCGAGAGTAGGATTGTCAATTTTTGTATAATTTTTATAAAAATCTTCTTCTAATAAAATTTTATACCAAACTCTTATCTCCTCTGTCTCTTCACCCCATCTATTTTCATATTTGATTAATCCGTCAATTACTTCTTTATTAGTCTCAATGAAGTTTAAGAACTTATTATCAGACAAATTAAATCTGGATTTGCTTTTTTTAATCTTTTCATTTTTAGCAATCTCTCTTTTCTCTTCATTTATTTTTTTGAAAACTATTGATATCGACAAGAGGTCATAAAAATTTTTTTCTATTTCTCTAATTGATTTATCTAATTCATTTGAAATTTTTAATTGAAGTTTAAGATTATCGTCACTCTGAATAGACTGATGATAGAATGAATATAGTAATTGTAATACTTTGACCCTCAGGGTTCTTCTGTTTATCATAAAACTTCAAATTAAAGAACGAACTACAAATGTAATTACTTTTTAGAATTTTCCTTAATTCTCTCTTTTGCTAATTGAATTGCTGAAGAATTTGTAGTAGTTGAATTTTTAATAGAATGGTCTAATACATCAGATACCTTATCATATATTGACTCCGTCATTTCCATTACCTTTTTCTCATCAATGTCATTAATTTGCTCATGGTACACACTAATTATTCCACCAGCATTAATTAAAAAATCCGGAACATATAATATCTTTTTCTCTTGAAGCATCTTTGGGACCAGAGTCTCATCTCCTAGCTGATTATTTGCTGCTCCAGCAATTATATCACACTTAATATTCTTTAGAGAATTAACGTTTATTGTTCCTCCCAGTGCACAAGGAGATAAAATATCATAAGAGTTATCATATATTTCATTTTCATTAATAACATTTACTTTATCCACAGAAAGTTTTTCAATATTTTCTTGATTGATATCAACAACAGATACATTAGCTCCGTCTTCTAGCAGATGATTAACTAATTTTCTTCCTACATTACCTACTCCTTGAACTAAAACCTTTTTGTCTTTCAAGCTATCAGTTCCCGTTATATGTTTTGTGGCAGACTTAATGCCAACATAAACTCCATAGGCAGTCGGTGAAGAAGAGTCACCAAGACCACCATGCTCTTTTGGGAGTCCTACTACATAATTACTTCTTTCTTTTACCCAAACGATATCTTTGGTTGACATATTTACATCTTGTGCGGTCCAATACTTTCCATTTAAATCATTTATGAAATCTGCAAATCTCTTTATAAAAGATTCTGATTTAAGTTTAGGATCACCAATTATTACAGCTTTTCCACCTCCAGCATTTAACCCGGCTAAGGATGACTTATAGCTCATAGCCTTTGACAAGTTTATTACGTCTTTTAATGCTTCATTATCTGAAGAATAATTCCACATTCTTGTTCCGCCTATAGCAGGACCTAATACTGTATTATGAATACCGATTATTGCTTTTAATCCTAGCGCTTCGTCATTACAAAAAACAAGTTGTTCGTGATTGTCATTTTTAATTTTTTCAAAAATGGAATTATTTTGATCTATACTCATAATTATGATATTAAGTAATAGTTTTACGGTTAGTTAGATCATTAAATTTATATAAAAATTTGAAAGACCTCTCCTATTTAAATAAATACCTTATCAAGTATAAATATTATTATACAATTGGAGTAATATTCATACTAATTTCTACGGTTTTTGCAATCATTCCAGCGACATTGATAAGAGAGACATTTAACTTAATTGAAAGTGGATACTCTGATTATGAAAATAGTGGTGAATTAATAAAATCAAAAATTTTAAAAGATGTTTTGTTTTATGCTTCTGGAATAATATTAGCTGCTATAATTCGAGGTTTTTTTATGTATATGATGAGGCAAACAATAATAGTTGCTTCAAGAAAAATAGAATATGATTTAAAAAATGATATTTTTTTTCACTACCAAACTCTCCCTTTAGAATTTTATAAAAGAAATAATACTGGAGATTTAATGAATAGGATTTCTGAAGATGTCAGTAAAGTAAGAATGTACCTTGGTCCAGCCCTAATGTATGGAATGAATGTTACCATCCTTATGTTAATAGTAATTCCATTTATGTTTTATATAAATTCAAATTTGGCATTCTACAGTTTAGTTCCTTTACCTTTCTTAGTAATCTGCATTTACTTTGTTCAAAACATCATCAACAAAAGATCTGAGGAAATTCAAAAATCACTTTCTAATCTGTCAACATATGTACAAGAAACCTTTTCAGGAATAAGATTAATTAAATCTTTTGTTAGAGAGATGAACTTTTCAAAAGTTTTTACTGATAAAAGCAATGATTATAAGGACAAATCCATAAGACTACAATATGTTCTTGCTCTTTTTTTTCCAGTAATTATGACCCTTATAGGTTTAAGTATAATGATTACAGTATATGTTGGGTCTATTGAAGTTTTTGATGGTAATTTAACAATTGGGAATATAGCAGAATTTCTTATTTATGTTTACTTATTAACCTGGCCAGTTACAGCCTTAGGTTGGATAACAAGTATTGTTCAGAGAGCATCTGCTTCTCAAAGAAGAATTAACGAATTTCTAGATGAGAAAACTAGCATAATATCTTTAGCAAAGAAAAATATAGATATTAAAGGTTCCGTAGAATTCAAGAATGTTTGTTTTAAATATCAAGACACAGGAATTAACGGTATGAGTGACGTATCATTTAAATTAAATGCTGGAGATTCACTAGGAATTATTGGTTCAACAGGTTCAGGGAAAAGTACAATTGCAAATAGCATACTGCGGTTATTTGATATTGACAGTGGAAAAATTCTAATTGATAATATTGATATTAAAAAGTTAGACATATCATATTATAGAAGACAAATCGGTTATGTGCCTCAAGATGTTTTCTTATTTTCAGATACAATAGAAAATAATATCTTATTTGGATCAGATGATAACGACTTTGAAAAAGTTAAAAAAGCGGCAGAAAACTCTGATTTAACAAGGAATATAGAATCTTTTCCAAATAAGTTTGAAACTAAAATTGGTGAGAGGGGAATTACTCTTTCTGGAGGACAGAAGCAAAGAGTATCCATTGCTAGAGCAATTATTAAAGAACCTAAAATTTTAATACTTGATGATTGCCTCTCAGCAGTAGACACAAAAACTGAAAATATAATCTTAGAAAATTTAAAAGATATAATGAAAGATAAGACATCAATTATTATCTCTCATAGAATTTCATCTGTAAAGCTCGCAAAAAAAATTATAGTAATTGAAAACGGAAAAGTTATTGAACAAGGTGACCACGCCTCTTTATTAAGAGTTAAAAAGAGTTACTACAAGTTGTTTCAACAGCAAATTGAATCTGAAAAGTCTTAAGCATTCCTAATTAACTATATTCCTGTACTGCATTTCATATAGTTTTTTATAGTACCCTCTCAACTTTAATAATTTATCATGAGTTCCCATTTCCTTGATTTCACCAGATTCAATCACTATAATCTTATCTACCTCTTTAATGGTTGAAAGTCTATGGGCAACAACTATGGATGTTCTGTTTTTTAGAATCTCTGAAACAGCTCTTTGGATCATCACCTCTGACTCTGAGTCGACTGATGAAGTAGCTTCATCTAACAAAATAATTTTTGGATCATATAGCATTATTCTAATACAAGAAATTAATTGTCTTTGGCCTACCGATAATGAGACGCCCCTCTCTTTAACATCAAAAAATAATTTGTTTGGTAACTTATTAATAAAGCTTTCAGCTCCAACTTTTTTAACTGCAGACCATACCTGCTCCTCTGATATACTATCATTATAAAGGGTTAAATTATTTAGAATTGTGTCTGAAAATAAGAAAACATCTTGGGATACTAATCCAAGATTATCTCTCAAAGATAAAATATTATAATCTTCAATATTTTTGTTGTCTACCAAAATACTACCCTTCTGAAAATCATAAAATCTGTTTATTAAATTAATTATTGAAGTCTTACCTGAACCTGTGCTTCCGACAAAACCCACAGACTCTCCTTTTTTAATTTTAAAGGAAATGTCTTTTAGGACATAGTCATCATCATTATATGCAAACCAAATGTTTTTGAACTCAACTTCCCCATCAATATCGATGTCTTTAATCTTTTCATTTGACTTTATATTTTCATTTCTGTCTAATAAATCAAATATCCTTTTTGAACTAACAACACCCATTTGTAATGTATTAAATCGATCTGCAATAGCTCTTATTGGTCTAAAAAATAATTGGAGATACATAATAAATGCTATCAAGACACCTAAAGTAACTTCACCAGCAAAAAGCTGATTTGAGCCAAACCATATAAGTAATCCAAGGCCTATAGACGTAAATAATTCCATAACGGGAAAGTAAATTGAGTAGTATAAAACAGCCTTTAAATTTGATTGTAGATGAGTATTATTAATCTTCTTAAATTTTTTATATTCTTTTTCTTCATTCCCAAATATTTGGACAATATTCATTCCCACAATATGTTCTTGAACAAACGAGTTAAGATTTGCCACTGCATTTCTTACGTCGTTAAAGGATACTTTAACTTTTTCCTTAAAAATATAAGTTGTAAGAAAAAGGAAAGGCAAAGCAGCAAGACTTATCAATGTTAATTTCCAATTAATATAGAACATGAGAAATACTATACCTACAAGTTGTAATATATCTCCAATTATTGCGGCAATCCCTTGTCCAAAAATATCTGCAATAGTTTCAATGTCAGATACATTTCTTGTTACAATTCTTCCTATCGGTGTTTTATCAAAGAAACGAAGTCTAAATTTTTGAATATGAGAAAACAATTTTATTCTAATATCCTTGATTATATTTTGACCTAACCAACCAGAAAGATACGTGTGGAAATACATTACAATTGCGTTGAGTATTAATAGAAAAAAAAGTAATAGAATCATCTTTTTTAATCCTATTAAATCATTTACTGTCACATAGTCATCTATTATTATTTGAGTTATGTACGGTCTAATAGGTTGTAAGACAGATAAACTTAAAGTTAATATTATGAGAATATAGAAAACCTTCATATAAGGCCTACAAAAAACTAAAAGACGTTTTAAAATTTTTAAGTCAAATAAATTACCACTTATATTACTTTCACTCATAAGTATATATCTTCTTCATATAAAACCTTGTTAAGATATAGTCCATGAGCAGGCACAGAAGGACCTGCTAATTTTCTCTCTTTTTTTATAATAATTTCCTCTAGAAACTCTAATTCAATTTTATTCTCATTGATTTCAAAAAGTGTTCCCATTATAGCTCTTACCATGCCTCTTAAAAACCTATTTGAAGTTACTTTAAAAAAATAAGAATTATTTTCTTTTTCTATAGCAGCGTAAGATACATTACAATTATAATTATTAACATCTGTTTTTACTTTTGAAAAAGCTTGAAAGTCTTTAAACTTTTTAATTATATCACAAGCCTTATTTAATAATTCAATATCAATATCTCTTTTATAATAATATGAGTAATCATTTAAAAAAGCTGATTTTCTAGTATGAATTTTATATATATATTCTCGTGAAATTGCATCGAACCTTGCGCTTATATTTTCTTTAACTCCTTTAATAGAGTTTATAGAAATATCCCTAGGTAATAAAGAATTTATCCTATAAAGAAAATTTTCTATGATATTACCATTAAAATCAAAGTGGGCAACCTGAGACATAGCGTGAACCCCAGTATCCGTTCTACCACTCCCTAAAGATTTAATTTCTGTCTTTAGAATAGTAGACAAAGATTTATCAAGTATCTCTTGAATTGTTATTGCGTTTTCTTGAGTTTGCCAGCCATGATAATTTTTCCCAAAATATGATATATCAACAAAATATCTCACTTTTTAAATCATTTTATTTTTCTTTGTACAAAATACGGTCATGATTCAGAGAATCCAAACAATATTCCTTTTCTTATTTATTGTAACATTATCATCAACCTTTTTTTTTCCAGTTTGGCAAAAAATAGAGATGAAAGACTCTGATTCTGTTGACATAATAGTAACAGGATATATATCTAGTGCTTTCTTGGATAATGGAAATAACGGAATAGTAAACGACTATTTTTATATTGGGATAATTTTAATATTGTGTTGTATTTTAGCTGTATACTCTATATTTAGTTATAATAACCGATTAACTCAAATTAAAATTGGAACAATAAATGCGATGTTAACATCTGTTGTAGTATTCTTTTTCTTATATCAAGTGTTCTACAATGAACTCTATTTAAATATCAATGATAAAATCAGTTTTCTTATTTCATTTTATTTAATATTTTTGGCGATATTTTTGAATTTTCTATCTAACAGATTTATTAGAAAAGATGAGTTATTAGTTAGAGAATCAGAAAGGATAAGATAAAATTTAATAGACGTGAAAGAAAAAGGTAACATATCAATTAACACAGAAAATATATTTCCAATAATTAAGAAGTTTTTATACTCGGATCAAGATATATTTTTAAGAGAGTTAGTATCTAATGCAGTAGATGCAACACAAAAAATTAAAAGCCTATCTCAAATGGGTGAGCTAAAAGAAGAAATAGGTGATTTAAAAATTGAAGTAATTTTAGATAAAAAGAAAAAAACGATTACAATTTCTGATAAAGGAATTGGGATGTCAGCAGAAGAAATTAAAAAATATATAAATCAAATTGCTTTCTCAGGTGCCACAGAGTTCGTAGAAAAATATAAAGAAAAAGGAGATTCTCAACAGATTATTGGTCATTTTGGATTAGGGTTTTACTCAGCATTTATGGTCTCATCCTATGTTGAAATTAAATCAAAGTCATACGTTAAAAATAAAAAAGCTGCCTACTGGAAATGTGATGGGAATACTGAGTTTGAGATAAAAGAATCTGATAAAAAAGAAAGGGGTACGGAAGTTATTTTACATATTAACGATGATTCAAAAGAGTTTTTAGAGGAATCTAAAGTCAATGAGATATTAGATAGATACTGCAAATTTTTACCTGTAGAAATAAAATTTGGTCAAAAAGATGAATCTGTAGAGGATGGTAAGGATAAAGAAGGTAAACCAAAACACAAGACAGTTAAAGTTGATAATATAGTAAATAATCCAAGCCCTATTTGGAACAAAAGCCCAAAAGATCTAACTGATGATGATTATAAAGCTTTTTATAAGGAATTATATCCTTTCTCTGAAGAACCATTATTCTGGATTCATCTTAATGTTGACTACCCTTTCAATTTAACAGGAATCCTATACTTTCCAAAAATTAAAAATGATTTTGAAGTTCAAAAAAACAAAATACAATTATACTCAAGACAAGTTTTTATTACTGACGAGGTAAAGGATGTTGTACCAGAGTTTCTAATGCTCCTCCACGGTATCATTGATTCACCTGATATACCCTTAAATGTATCTAGGAGTTATCTTCAATCAGATGGTAATGTGAAAAAAATAAACACATATATAACAAAAAAAGTAGCCGATAAACTTAACGAGTTATTTAAAGATGAAAGAAAAGAATTTGATGATAAATGGAAAGACATAAACTTATTTGTGAAGTATGGAATGATATCAGAAGAAAAATTTTATGAAAAAGTTGAATCATTAGCTCTATTTGAAAGTGTTGACGGAAAGATGAGAACTATTGATGAATACAAAAAACATATTGCTAAGACACAAAAGGATAAAGATAAAAATCATATTATATTATATACATCTGACATAGATAAACAAGATTCATTTATCCAAGATGCTAAAAACAGAAATTATGATGTGGTAATATTTAATAATGTCATTGATAGTCACTACATAAATCATTTAGAACAGAAACTAGATAAAGTACAAATTAAAAGAGTTGACTCAGATATACTTGATAAACTAATAGATAAAGGAGATAAAAAAGAAACTGTAATCTCTGATAAAGATAAAGAAAAGCTCAAGGGTATTTTTGATAAAATTATTAATAATAAATCAACTGTTGTTAGTGTAGAGGCATTAAGCCCTCAAGACAACCCGGTAACAATAACATTACCTGAATTTTTTAGGAGAATGCAAGATATGGCTAAGACAGGTGGTGGTGGAAATCCCATGATGATGGGTGGGCCAGGTGAAATGATTGCTGTTAATATAAACGGAAACCATAAAACAATCGAAAAGATTTTAAAAGCAAAAACTTCTAAGACAAAAGAAAAAATGGCTTCTCAGCTTTATGATTTAGCTCTTCTATCTCAGAATATGTTAACTGGTTCAGAGTTAACTAGCTTTGTTAAAAGGAGCCTAGATATTTTATCTAAATAATTTTTTAGCTAAAATATCGTTTTAAAGATATGAGAAAGATTTTTTTTGTTTTTATATCCCTTTTTTTATCATCTCATCTACAAATATTATCTCAGGATCTGTTTCGATTAAACGTGGACACTATCTCTTCTACTGACCTCTTATTTCAAGAAGAGGAAGACACATTAATGATAGATAAAAAAAAGAAAAAAAAAAGGAATATGTATTTTGGAATTAAAACTAAAAAAGGATTTATAAGGTCCTCAAGTGGAAGGAATTTAATATATGAGAATTTCCACTATATAAAAGAACCTGAAATAAAAAATGAATATGCTCAAGAAATTTATTTTTACGATAAAAAGAAAAAGAAAATAATAAGGTCAAAAAAAATTATTGATGATGCGGTCATGATGCATGGACCCTATAAAAAAAGATTAGGTGAACAAATTATTGAAGAAGGAATGTTTTATTATGGACTTAAACAAAACAGGTGGGTACGTTTAAATAGGGCAGATATTTTACAAGATAAAGAAATGTTTTCTCTAGGGTGGTATTATGAATCAATTAGATCATTTTGGGATAGAGATAAAAAAAATCTAAGAGATATAATACCAATAAAATTTGGTGAAAAAAATGGTGTTTATTATGCTTTTTATGAAAATGGTATCGTAGCAGCTAAAGGAGAATATGAATTTGATAAACCAGTCGGGATCTGGACAGAGTATTACAATTCAGGAAAGAAGAAAAGGGAAATTAAATATGAAGAGTCTGCTTTTAATTTTAGTGAATCATTTATTAGTAAGGAATGGAATATAAATGGTAAATTGATTTATGATAGGAATTTATTCTTAAAAAAATAAACTTCTTAAATCTCTAATCGTCTTGAACAATCTAATAAATAAAGAAGTTAAAATCTTAAAACTTGGTCACATTGACTACAAAAAAGCTTGGGATAAACAGGAAAAAATTTTTAAAAAAATTATTGATACTAAAATAGATAATAGAAAAAAGAAAAAATTTGATCAAACAGAAAACTATATTTTAACATGTTCACATCCTCACGTATATACTCTTGGAAGAAGTGGAGATGAGGATAACCTTTTAATAGATAAAAATTTTATAAAAAAAGAAAATCTTAATTTTTATAAAATCAATAGAGGAGGAGACATAACTTATCATGGACCAGGACAAATAGTTATATATCCCATATTAGATTTAGAAAATTTTTTTACTGACATTCATAAGTACTTAAGATTATTAGAAGAGTCAGTTATTTTAACATTAAAAGAATTAAAAATTAAAGCAGTTAGAGTAGATGGGCTTACAGGAGTTTGGGTAAATCAAGGAAGTGGCTCCCCAAAAAAAATCTGTGCTATGGGAGTTAAAACTAGTAGGTGGGTAACAATGCATGGCCTTGCTTTAAATGTGAATACTGACTTAAAATATTTTAAAAATATTATTCCATGTGGCATCCAGGGTAAAGATGTTACATCGATAGATAAAGAGATAAATTATAAAATCTCTTCTGATGATGTAGAAAAACTTTTAATTAAAAACCTTTCTGACACCTTCAAGTTTAAAATCTTATAAAATGAAATTTAAAAATAAAAAAAAGAAAGATAAAAAGTTTAATAGAAATACCTTAAGTGGTATTGTTGACCATGTTAACAGGAAATATGCTTTCGTAACTACTGACGAATTTTCTGAAGATATAAAGATAAAAAGTAGATTCATGAGAGGTGCTATCCATGGAGACAAAGTAGAGTTAAAAATATCTGATGATTTTTCTAGAAAAAACATAGAAGGAGAGGTAATAAAAATTTTAGAAAGAAAATCTACTGAGTTTATTGGCATGGTTGAAGACAGTAAGGGGTTCGCTTTTTTTATTCCTAAAAACAAAAAAATTTTTGTAGATTTTTTTGTAAGGAAAAAAAAGAATGAAAACTTTTCAAAAAACAAAAAATATATAGCTAAGGTAATTAACTGGGGAAATTCAAATAAAAAACCTGAAGCCCAAATAATCAAATGTATCGGTGAAAGCGGAAAGAATGAAACAGAAATAAATTCTATAATATATGATTTTAATTTACCCGTAAAATTTCCAAATGATGTAATAGTAGAAACAGAAAAGCTGGATGAAAAAATATCTGAAAAAGAAATTAATAATAGAAAAGATCTAAGACACCTTGATTCATTTACAATAGACCCTGATGATGCAAAAGATTTTGATGATGCACTATCAATTGAAAAAGAAGGTGGCTTTTATAATATTGGAATTCATATAGCTGATGTTTCTCATTTTTTTAAAAATAAAACACAAATAAATAATGAGGCAGAAAAGCGAGCTACATCAATTTATCTGGTAGATAGGACTATTCCTATGTTACCAGAGAAACTATCAAATAACTTATGTTCTCTAAAACCTAATGTTGACAGATTAACTTTCTCAGTATTAATTAAAATGGATGAAAAATTTAAAATTATAAGCTCTTGGGTTGGGAGAACTATTATCCACTCTAAAAAAAGATTTACTTACGAAGATGCTCAAGAATCAATCGATAATAGTAATGGCCTTTTTCATGAAAAACTTAATATGCTAAATAAAGTTGCTAAACACATCAGAAAAAACAGATTTGATTCAGGATCTTTTAACTTTAGAAGCAACGAAGTAAAATTCAAACTTGACAAAGAAAAAAAACCTATTGGGGTATATAAAAAAGTTAGAAAAGACACCCATAAATTAGTAGAAGAATTTATGCTCTTAGCAAATAAAATCGTTGCTGAATTTATTATAAATCATGAAAAAAAACACAATAAAACCTTCCCTTTTATTTATAGAATTCATGAAGACCCTGAACAGCAGAAAATCAGTGAACTAAAAAATTATATTAAGCAATATGGCTACTCAATAAATTCAAATGAAAAAAATTTAGCTGTTTCATTAAACGATCTAATGAAAAAAATTAAAGGAAAACCTGAAGAGTCTTCTATTGAAAAGTTTGCTATAAGATCTATGTCAAAAGCAAAGTACTCTACAAATAAAGAAAAACACTTTGGATTATCTTTTAGACATTATACACATTTCACATCACCTATTAGGAGATTCCCGGATGTGATGGTTCATCGACTTATAAGCGATTACACTAACGGAGGTAATCCAAAGAATAAAAGATATTATGATATTATGTGTAAACACAGTTCAAAAATGGAAATCAATGCGACAAAAGCTGAAAGAGAATCTATTAAGTTCAAACAAGCAGAGTACATGACAAATTTTATTGGAAAAGAATTTGAGGCAGTTGTATCTGGAATAACAGAATGGGGAATGTATGGTGAAATAGTCGAAAATCATTGTGAAGGATTAATAAGAATGTCAAGCATGAAAGATGACAGATATGAATTTGATGACCAAAAAATTAGAATTGTTGGGCGAAATAATAAAAAAATATTTAGGTTAGGTCAAGTAATTAGAGTTAAAGTAACAGATACTGATATTGAAAAAAGAACCATTGATTTAATTTTAGTATGACAGATAAGAAAGAATATATTGATAAAATAAACTCTGAAATTGATAAAATTAATATCTCAGGTGAACCAAAAGAATTATATAAACCAATTCAATATATTCTTAACTTAAAAAGTAAAAGGGTAAGGCCAATACTTTCTTTGTTAGGGTTTGAACTTTTTGATAATAAAATAGAGAAAATATTTAAACCGTCAATAGCAATTGAATTTTTTCATAATTTCACTTTAATCCATGATGATATTATGGATAATGCCACGCTTAGGAGAGGGAAAAAAACAGTACATGAGAAATGGAATAAAAATATAGGTGTTTTATCAGGAGATTTACTGATGATATTTGCATTTAAAATGCTGGAAGATATAGATAGTGTTAACCTTAAAAAAATTCTTAAAAGGTTCAACGAAATAGCAATTAAAGTCTGCGAAGGTCAACAATATGATATGAATTTCGAGAAAGAAAAAAATATTTCTGAGCCTGATTATTTAAACATGATAAAATTAAAAACAGCTGTTTTGATTGGATTTAGTTTAGAGCTAGGTGGATTAATTGCAAACCAAAAAAATGAGATTACTTCCAAACTTTATAAAGCTGGAGAATTAATGGGGATAGCCTTTCAACTTATGGATGATCATTTAGATACTTTTGGTACTGAAACGTTTGGTAAAAAAATAGGAGGAGATATTATATCAAATAAGAAGACTTATCTTATGATTAAGTTATTAGAAGAAGCTAACCCAGTTGATTTACTTATTATTGAAAAATGGGCAAATATTAAAACTCCATCAGAAGAAAAAATTAATGTTATTACACATTTACTAAAAAAATATAAGATTGATTTAAAATCAGAAAAATTAACAAAGGAGTATTATTCTAAAGGGATGGATATTTTAAAAAACATACCATCGAATAAAGATCAAATGAATTACTTGAAAAACTTTTTTGAAAAACTTTTGGTAAGAAAAAATTAATTTTACTGAACTACAGACACAAAAGATCTATTGTTTCTTCCTTTTTTAAATGCAACAACTCCATCGGACAAGGCAAATAAAGTATGGTCTTTTCCCATACCAACATTAGTGCCCGCATGATGCTTAGTCCCTCTCTGCCTCACAATAATATTACCAGCAATTATTTTTTGTCCTCCAAAAATTTTAATACCAAGCCTTTTACTATGCGACTCTCTTCCATTTTTTGAACTACCAGCTCCTTTTTTATGTGCCATAACTTATTTTATATCTTTAATTAATATTTTTGTCATCTGTTGTCTATGACCGTTTTTTACTTTGTATCCTTTCCTTCTCTTCTTCTTAAAAACAATAACCTTGTCATCTTTAAATTGAGAAAGAACCTCACCAGTAACCTTTGAACCTTTTACATTCGGCTTACCTAACTTTATTTTTCCCTTATCACTTATTAACAAAACATTATCAAACTCAACTTTTTTGCCAGATTTTGGTTCAACTTTATCTGTATAGATAAACTTGTTTTTTTCAACTTTAAATTGTTTACCTGAAATTTCTACTATTGCGTACATCTTCTTTTGTTTAAAACGAATGCAAATTTATAATTTTATATCTATTATTCAAATCAAAAAAATCAAATTAAAAAAAAATGAAAAAAAAATGAAAAACCTTTGAGATATGTTTTGATATTTTAAACTCTTTTTGTAATATTTGTACAGCCTAGATCAAGAGCATATTTTATACTTAAATTATCTTGATTATAGCTTCCAAACACAAAGATTATAAACCACTAAATTGACTAAAGTATTTTAGTCATTATGTTACAGTACATTTAATGTAATGACGAGGATTTTTTTGTCTTTTTTTTATTGTTGAATAAAAAATTTAAAAAAAAATGCAAGATAAAGAGCAGAATATAGAGCCAATACTACAAGAGAACGCAGATAGATTTGTATTATTTCCTATAGAGCATGATGATATATGGCAATATTATAAAAAGGCTGAAGCAAGTTTTTGGACTGCTGAAGAAATAGACTTAAGTCAAGACCTTAAGGACTGGGGAGAACTAAATGATGGAGAAAGACACTTCATAAAACACGTACTTGCATTCTTTGCAGCAAGTGATGGTATTGTTAATGAGAACCTAGCTGAACACTTTGTGTCCGATGTACAATATACGGAAGCGAAGTTCTTCTATGGATTTCAGATAGCTATTGAAAATATTCACTCAGAAACCTATTCTTTATTGATTGATACGTATGTAGATGATTCTAAGGAGAAAGACACTTTACTTCATGCAATTGAAACACTTGACTGTGTTAAGAAAAAAGCTGATTGGGCATTAAGATGGATAGACAATGGTAGTTTTGCAGAAAGACTCATCGCATTTGCTGCTGTAGAGGGAATCTTCTTTTCAGGAAGTTTTTGCTCAATTTTCTGGCTCAAGAAAAGAGGGTTAATGCCTGGCTTAACTTTTTCTAATGAGTTAATATCTAGAGATGAAGGTTTACATTGTGACTTCGCTTGTCACTTGTACACAAAGCATCTTATCAACACACTTCCTAAAGAAACCGTAACTGAAATTATAAAAGATGCTGTTAATTTAGAGAAAGAGTTTGTCACTGATGCGTTACCTGTAAAACTTATTGGAATGAATTCAGATTTGATGTGTCAATATATAGAGTTTGTTGCTGACAGATTGTTAGTAGAACTAGACTGTAAAAGAGTATATAATTCCTCCAACCCTTTTGATTTCATGGATATGATTTCTCTACAAGGAAAGACAAACTTTTTTGAGAAGAGAGTTGCTGAGTATCAAAAAGCTGGGGTATTAAAAAATGATGAAGATTCTGATAAACCAAAATTTTCACTTGAAGAAGATTTTTAAATTTGTAATTGTATGTTAGTAATAAAAAGAGACGGAAGAAAAGAATCAGTAAAGTTTGATAAGATAACAGCTAGAATTGAAAAGCTAAGTTATGGATTAAACGCTGACTTTGTAAAAACGATTGAGATTGCGAAAAAGGTAATTGATGGTTTGTACGACGGAGTCTCAACCCAGGAATTGGATGAATTAGCGGCTGAAACTGCGGCAACACTAACAACAAAACATCCAGATTTTGCTACACTAGCAGCAAGAATTTCTGTCTCTAACTTACACAAGACTACAAGCAAGTCCTTTTCAAGTACTATGAAAAGACTCTACACGTACGTAAACCCCAAAACAGGGGAGAACGCCTCTTTATTATCTAAAGATGTGTACGGAATAATTAATAAAAATGCAGCACTACTAGATTCATCAATAATCTATGATAGAGATTTTAGTTATGACTATTTCGGCTTTAAAACATTAGAAAAATCTTATCTATTAAAACTTGATGGTAAGGTTGTTGAGAGACCACAACACATGTTAATGAGAGTAGCAGTCGGAATTCATAAAGATGATATAGATTCTGTGCTTGAGACTTATAACCTTCTTTCTGAAAAATGGTTTACTCATGCTACCCCCACCCTTTTTAATGCTGGAACACCTAAGCCCCAACTCTCTTCTTGTTTCTTATTAACAATGAAAGAAGATTCTATCGATGGAATTTATGACACACTTAAACAATGTGCAAAAATATCTCAATCAGCTGGTGGAATAGGATTAAGCATCCATAATGTAAGAGGAACGGGTTCATATATTAAAGGAACTAATGGAGTATCAAATGGTATAATTCCTATGTTAAGAAATTTTGATATGACAGCAAGGTATGTTGATCAGGGTGGAGGAAAAAGAAAAGGGAGCTTCGCAATATATATTGAGCCTTGGCATTCTGATATTTTTGAATTTCTTCAATTAAAGAAAAATCACGGTAAAGAGGAACTTAGAGCACGAGATTTATTCTATGCCATGTGGATCCCTGATCTTTTCATGAAAAGAGTTGAATCAAATGAAGACTGGTCTCTTTTCTCTCCTGATGAGGCTAAAGATTTACATGAAACCTATGGAGAAGAATTTGAAAAACTTTACGAAAAATTTGAGAAAGAAGGGAAAGCTAGAAAAACAGTAAAAGCCCAAGATCTATGGTTTGAAATTTTAGAATCACAGATAGAGACTGGTAATCCATACATACTCTATAAAGATGCAGCAAATAAAAAATCTAATCAAAAAAACCTAGGAACAATAAAATCTTCTAACCTCTGTACAGAAATTATTGAGTACACATCTCCAGATGAAGTTGCAGTGTGTAATTTAGCATCTATAGCTCTCAATAAGTTTGTGAAAGATGATTTAACATATGATCATCAGAAACTTTATGAGATAACAAAAGTCATAACTAAGAATCTAAATAAAGTTATTGATGTAAATTATTATCCAGTTAAGGAAGCTGAAAACTCAAACTTAAGGCACAGGCCAATAGGGATTGGCGTTCAAGGTCTAGCGGATACTTTCATATTAATGAGACAGTCTTTTGATTCTCCAGAAGCAAAAAAGTTAAACTCGGAAATATTTGAGACTATTTACTTTGCTGCTATGGAATCCTCCATGGAGATTGCACAAAAAGAAGGACCATATAAAACTTATGAAGGTTCTCCTGTATCAAAAGGAATATTTCAGTTTGACATGTGGGGAATTGTGCCAGATTCAAAAAGATGGGATTGGACTAATTTAAAAAGAGAAGTCAAAAAACATGGTGTCAGGAACTCCCTTCTTCTAGCACCAATGCCAACAGCTTCAACATCACAAATATTAGGCAATAATGAGTGTTTTGAACCATATACCTCTAATATATATACAAGAAGAGTACTATCTGGAGAGTTTATAGTTGTAAATAAGCATTTACTTAAAGACCTGATAAAACTTAACCTATGGAATGACTCGATGAAGGATAGATTAATGGAGGCAAATGGTTCAGTTCAAGGAATAAATGAAATTCCTGATGATTTAAAACAATTGTACAGAACCGTTTGGGAAATTTCTCAAAAGAGCATTATAGATATGGCCGCAGACAGAGGAGCTTACATCTGTCAAAGTCAAAGTATGAACATTCATATGCAAGATGCAAACTTTGGAAAACTCACATCTATGCACTTTCATACCTGGAAAAGAGGACTAAAAACAGGTTTATATTATTTAAGAACTAAGGCAGCAGCTGACGCAATTAAGTTTACAATTGTTAAAGATGAAAAATCTATGGATAATGAAGAACAGAAACAAGCAGCAATCCAATGTTCGATAGATAATCAGGACGATTGCGAGATGTGTGGAAGTTAACTGTTCCATAATATCTTAGTTGATGGTAATAAATCTAATTATACTTTTTCTTTCTTTTTTTCAGATCAACCAAGAAAAAAATTTAGGCTCAATAGAAAGAATATCTTCTGACATAAATAAGCTGATTGATTTAGACTCAAAAATAGAAATTCTTGCTGAGGGATTTGATTGGTCAGAAGGGCCAGTATGGTCTAAGAAACTTAATTCTATTTTATTCTCAGATGTCCCTAACAATGTTATATATAAATGGAATGAAAAAGAGGGCCTGAGTGTTTTTTCTAAACCAATAGGCTATAGTGGCAAGATACCAAACTTAAAAAAAGCAGGAACAAATGGGCTTACTATTGATTCAGAGGGCAACCTCATTATTTGTATGCATGGCGATAGAATGATAGCCAAAATGGAAAACTTAAACACTAAAAAATTATCAAGTATTATAAGTTCCTATAATAATAAGTTACTAAATAGTCCCAATGATTTAGTTTATGACCTATATGGCAATCTTTTTTTTACTGATCCTCCTTATGGACTTCTTGAAGGGGATAATGATAAATTAAAAGAGATTCCTTTCAATGGTGTATATAAGTTATCTCCAAATGGAGAAATAGATGTACTTATAAAAAATTTAACAAGGCCTAACGGTATAAGTATTTCAAATGATCAAAAGATTTTATATGTAGCCAACTCAGATAATAACAATCCTATTATAATGAAATACGAATTATCTAAAAATGGTATTAAAAACCCTGAGGTATTCTTTGATGGAAAAGAATTAGCAAAAAATGATATAGGGTTATTTGACGGTCTAAAAGTTCATCCAACTGGTACCGTTTTTGCAACTGGGCCAGGTGGAGTTTTGATAATAAAAGAAAATGGCGATCATATTGGCACAATTAGAACTGAAGTAAGAACCGCAAATTGTGCGTTTGATGATAATTTTGAATATTTATACATGACATCAGATATGTTTCTTACAAGAATAAAAATTCTTTAATTGATATATTCAAAATTAAAATCATTCAATAAGATTTATTTTGTCTTTAATACCATCCGATAAATATCTTTTTATTTTGCCATCTGTATCATAATATATTAACAAGACATCTATACCATCAATAGATGATGACAATTTTTTTGACTTCTCAAACCCCATAACCATAAATGAAGTTGCAAAAGCATCTGCCAAAAAGCATGATGTAGAAAAGACTGAAGCACTTAACATATTTGTTTCAGAAGGATACCCTGTTCTTGGATCGATAGTATGAAAAATAAGAGAATCACCTATTTTATAAAAATTTCTATAATTACCAGATGTCGCAATTGACAAGCCGTCAAGAGAAGCGGTAGCAATAGGTATATTTGAATTCAACTTTAAAGGGTTTTCAATTCCAACAATCCAATCTATTTTTTTAATATTTTCCCCATTAGCTCGAACTTCACCACCAATCTCAATAAAAAAATTAAATATTTTTTTTTCAATCAAATAATTATGTAAAATATCCACTGCATAGCCTTTGGCAATAGAACTAAAATCAATATAGGTGCCTTTTTTCTTTATTAAAAAATTATCTCCAAGATCTATTTTATTTAATCCCACAAGATTTAATAAATTATTTACTTCAGAGTTTTTAGGGTTATTTATTAACTTATCAGGACCAAATCCCCATAAATTAACAAGCGAGCCAATTGTTGGATCAAAATAACCATCAGTCAGATCATAAACTCTTTTACTTTGCTCCAATAAGAAATGAAAATGATCACTGATATAGATTTTTCCAGATGAACTATTAATAGTTGATATTTCAGATGAGGGTATGTAAGTTGAAAATATATTATTAAAATTAACTAAAAGTGAATCAATTTCATTTTTTTCTAAGATAACCTCATCAGAAATGTATTTGATATTATAGACGATATTACCCATAGTTGAACCGGAAATAGTAAACTCTCTATTATTTTCTTTGGAAGAAAATAAAATATATATAATAACAACAAAAACTAACAACATTATAAATCGACGCATAAAAAATATTTAAATTAGCATTATATAGTATGAGAGAAGATTACTTAAATTCTGAAAATGATTCAAGCTCCAAAGATAAAGAATTTGAAAATATATTAAGACCAAAATCTTTTGGTGATTTTTATGGTCAAGAACAAATAATAAATAATGTTAAGGTTTTCGTTAAAGCAGCAAAACAAAGATCTGAGCCATTAGACCATGTTATTTTACATGGGCCACCCGGGCTTGGAAAAACGACATTATCTCATATCATTTCAAATGAATTATCAACAACTTTAAAAGTTACATCGGGCCCTGTACTAGAGAAAGCTGGTGATTTAGCTGGATTACTTACAAATTTAGAAGAAGGAGATGTCTTATTCATTGATGAAATTCACAGATTAAATAAAGTTATAGAAGAATATCTGTATTCTGCAATGGAAGATTTTAAGATAGATTTAATGATAGATTCAGGCCCGAGTGCAAGATCAGTTCAAATTAAACTTAACCCTTTTACTTTAATTGGTGCAACAACGAGATCAGGCCTTTTGTCTGCACCATTAAGATCTAGATTTTCAATAAATTTTAGGTTAGAATATTATTCAAAAGAGATTCTAGAAAAAATTGTAAATAGATCTGCCGAAATATTAAATATACCGATAGACTCAAAAGCAGTTAAAGAAATTGCAAAAAGAAGTAGAGGCACACCAAGAATTTTAAATAATCTTCTCAGAAGAGTAAGAGACTTTGCAGAGGTTGAGGGTAACGGAAAGATAACCCATGAAATAGCAATAAAAAGTCTCGACGCATTAAAAATTGATAAAAAAGGTCTTGATGAAATGGACAACAAAATAATTGATGCAATTGTTCAAAAATTTAATGGTGGACCAGTTGGAATAAAAACCATTGCTACCGCATGTGGTGAAGAGGCCAATACCATAGAAGAAGTTTATGAACCATTTTTAGTTCAAGAAGGATATATTAAAAGAACTCAAAAAGGAAGAGTTGCGACAGAAATCAGCTATAAACACCTTGGAATTAATCCTAAAGGAGGATTTCAGAATTCAATTTTTGAATGAAAAAAAGAAATAGTAAGATAATTAAAAAGCTTGCAAAAAAAATTGGATTCTCAAGCTGTGGCATATCTAAAGCAAGATTTTTAAAGGAAGAAGAAAAAAACTTTGAAGACTGGCTTAGTCAAGGCAAGCAAGGTTCAATGAGCTATCTTGAGAGAAATTTTGATAAGAGACTTAATCCTAAAAAATTAGTTCCAGGAGCAAAAAGTGTTATCTCACTAACATTAAATTATTTTCCACCAAAAAAAATTTCAAATAATAATAACTTCATAATCTCAAAATATGCATACGGTAAAGACTACCATTATATTATTAAAGAAAAATTAAATGCATTATTCTCAAAGATTAAAGAAAAGATAGGAAATGTCGAAGGTAGGGTTTTTGTGGATTCAGCTCCTATACATGAGAGAGCTTGGGCAAAAATTTCTGGATTAGGATGGATTGGAAAAAACTCATTACTAATAAATAAAAATATGGGGAGTTATTTTTTTTTAGCAGAGATAGTTTGCGATTTAGATCTGGAATATGATTCAATTGTTAGTGACCATTGTGGAACATGTTCAAAATGTATAGATGCATGTCCAACAAATGCAATTACTGAAGCACAAGTAATTGATGCCAACAAGTGTATTTCATATCTTACTATTGAAAATAAAGACGATATTCCAAAAGAACTTTCACAATCTTTCAACGATTATATTTTTGGATGTGATATTTGCCAAGACGTATGTCCTTGGAATAGGTTTTCAAAACCACATAACGAAAAAGAATTATTACCAAAAGAAGAGCTTAATAAAATGTCAAAAAAAGATTGGAAAGAACTTACCAAAGAAACATTTGATATAATATTCAAAGGTTCAGCAATTAAGAGAAGTAAGTTTGATGGTCTTAAAAGAAATATATTTTCTGCATCTTAATTTAACCTTTTTTAATTTTTTATTTTAAAACTTAATTTATCATTTTGCTAGATTTGTAGATGTTCTTATTTAGAGTAAGCCTCATTTTTTTAGTTGTATTTTTTTTATCAAATAATTATACATTATTTTCTCAGGATATTGATGTCAAAGTATCCCCCAAAAAATTATCTATAGGCAATACACTTCAGATAACGTTAGCCATCAAAAATGAACAAATAAAAAACTACAGTCAATTTCCAGAAATAAAAGGATTTAGAAAATCAGGTATCTCTTCTTCAAGCTCTACTAATTATATAAATGGTAAAATGACTAGCTCTCAAAGTATCATCCAAAATTATACTTCAATAGAATCTGGAACTTTTTTTATAGATCCTTTTAGAATTGAAGTTAATGGGAAAAAAGTAGATTTTAAAGGAATTAAAATTGAGGTAGATGATTCTTATAATGAACCTAAGCAATCTCCATTTAATAATTTCTTTGACCCGTTTGATGACCCGTTTGATAATTTCTTTGACAGAAATAATGAAGAGTATTATGAAGTTGAAGCAGACGCTTTTCTTAGTTTAAATACAGATAAAAAAAACGTTTATGTTGGAGAGGGCTTTAATACTACTCTTTCATTCTATGTAAGTGAAAATAATGTTGCAGACATGAGGTTTTATGAACTTGGAAAACAACTAACAGAAATAATTAAAAAAATTAAGCCACCTAATTGTTGGGAAGAAAATTTTAATATTGAAAATATTAATAGTGTACCTGTCATAATTAATAACAAAACATACAATCAATATAAAATTTTTGAGGCTACATACTATCCACTAAATAACGAACCAATAAAATTTCCTAAGCTTGAGCTAGAATTAATTAAATATAAGATATCAAAAAGACCATCTTTTTTTGGAAGAAATAAAATTGAAGATTATGAAAATTTTTATTCAAAACCACTAACGGTCTCCGTTAAAAATTTACCACCTCACCCACTGAAAGAAAATATATCTGTTGGTAATTTTATATTAAAAGAAAAAGTTAATTCAACTAAGCTTAATACAGGGGAAAATTTAACATATGAATTTGAAATCGTAGGTGAAGGAAATATATCAGCAATAAATGAACCCAAGATTAATATAGGAGAAATTGATTTTTATCCACCTAACACGCAACAAACTATTAGAAGAGAGAGGAATAAGGTTTATGGTTCAAAAAAATTTAGTTATTATGCTATTCCCAATGAACCAGGAGAATATGAGTTATCAAAAAATATAGAGTGGACATATTTTGATCCAAAAAAAAATAAATATGATACTCTCAGAACTGATATAAATTTAATAGTAACTGGAGAGAGTCAAAAAAATAACTTTATTAAATCCAAAGATACTAACCCAATTCTTGATACGATTAATAAAGAAAATAACGAGCTTTATTCAAATAAAAATCAAGCTAACATTAATATCATTCTAAATATTATTACTTTAACTTTAATTATTATATTCAGCTTATTTCTATTAAGAAAAAAATATGAGTAATTCATTTGGAAAGATATTTAAGATAGCTACTTATGGAGAATCACATGGTAAAGCCATTGGTGTAATAATTGACGGCTGCCCTTCTGGAATTCAAATAAGTGAAGAAGATATTCAAAAAGAACTTGATAGAAGAAGACCCGGTCAATCAAAGATCACTACCCAAAGAAAAGAAAATGATAATGTAGAAATTTTATCAGGTGTTTTTAATCGGATGACAACAGGTTCACCAATTAGTTTATTCATAAAAAATAAAGATCAAAAAAGTAGTGACTACAATCATATTTCAACATCATTCAGGCCGTCTCATGCAGATTTTACATATCACAAAAAATATAAAAATAGAGATCATAGGGGTGGAGGAAGAAGCTCAGCAAGAGAAACTGCAAACTGGGTTGCCGCAGGAGCTATTTCAAAGAAGATACTAAAAAACATGAAAGTAGAGGTTAACGCATATGTTTCAAAAGTAGGAAAGATAGAACTAAATAAATCTTATAAAGAATTAGATTTAGATAAAACTGAAAATAATATTGTGAGGTGTCCAGACAAAAAATTTGCTGAAAAGTTTATATCTGTGATAGATGATGCAAGAAAAAATAAAGATACTGTAGGGGGAGTAATCTCATGTGTAATTAGAGGATGTCCTGTAGGAATTGGTGAACCAATTTTCAGAAAATTACATGCAGAATTAGGCATGGCAATGCTCTCAATAAATGCAGTCAAGGGTTTTGAATATGGAAGTGGATTCAAAGGTGTTGAAATGTTTGGTTCTGAGCATAATGATGAATTTAAAATACAAGATGATACCATAACCACCAAATCAAATAATTCAGGAGGAATACAAGGGGGCATTAGTAATGGAGAGGATATATATTTTAATGTGGCATTCAAACCTGTATCAACGATTATGAAAGATCAAAAAAGTATTGATACTAATAATAATAATACCATTGTTAAAGGCAAGGGTAGACATGACCCTTGTGTAGTTCCAAGGGCTGTACCAATTGTTGAATCAATGGCTGCAAATGTTTTAGTTGATTTATATTTACAAAGCAAAAAATAAATTATATGGCCTTACATTCAAAAATAATTCTAGGTTTAATTCTAGGTTTAATTCTAGGAATAGTATCTGTATTTATTGGCATTGGAGAGTTTATTTCCAATTGGGTTATGCCGTTCGGGACAATATTTGTGAAAATGTTAAAGTTAGTTGCTGTTCCTCTAATTTTAGTTTCTCTAATTTCTGGAATATCAAACTTAAGAGATACTGCTAAGCTTTCAAGAATTGGAGGTAAAACATTTGGAATTTATATTATGACTACTATTTCAGCAATTGTTTTAGCCCTAATTCTAGCAAACACACTTCAGCCAGGAGAATATTTTCCTGAAGAAAAAACTATTGAACTAAAAGAAAAATATGCCTCTGATGCTTCAATGAAAATTTCAAGCGCAAAAGGGGTAGAAAACTCTGGGCCACTTCAAATGATGATAGATGTAGTTCCCGATAACTTTTTTTACTCCGCTAGCAATAATAAAAACATGCTTCAGATTATTTTCTTCGCTATTTTATTTGGGATAGCCTTAGTTCTATCCTCTCCTGAGAAAACTAGTCCAATAAAAAAAGCATTTGATGGCTTAAATGAGATAATAATTAAGATAGTTGAAATAATTATGGAGTATGCGCCTATTGGTGTTTTTGCATTACTTGCAGGTTTAATAGTAGATTTAGCAGGTGATGATCCAAATAATATAATCACTACCCTAACTCCTCTACTCTATTATGCGCTAACTGTAATTATAGGACTAGCCTTTATGGTTTTTATTTTCTATCCTTTTATTATCTATTCAATAACTGGAATAACATTTAGAAAATTTTTAAAAGCAATATTTCCAGCCCAAATGTTAGCATTCTCCACGAGCTCAAGTGCTGCAACTTTACCACTAACAATGAAAAGAGTTGAAAAAAACTTAAATGTTTCTGATGAAGTTACTAGTTTCGTTTGTCCTCTTGGTGCAACAATCAACATGGACGGGACAAGTATTCATCAAGCAATTTCAGCAGTATTTATTGCGCAAGCTTTTGGTCAAGATTTAACACTTGTAGACCAACTTGCAATTGTACTAACAGCTACTCTTTCATCAATTGGGGCAGCGGCAGTACCTGGTGCTGGACTAATTATGTTAGTTATAGTTTTAGGAGCAATTGGGATTGATCCTCAAGGCCTTGCCTTAATTATTGCAATTGATAGGCCTCTTGACATGCTAAGAACTGTTGTAAATGTGACCGGAGATGCAACCGTAGCTAGTATAGTTGCGTCTAGTGAAGGAGAAAAAGTTAAATTTAAAGAAGATGAATAGTATTAATATATATTTAGAAGCTAACCCAAATCCAAACTCGCTCAAGTTTGTAACTGATAAAATGCTTGTTGATGAGGGTGTAGTTAAAGATTATCCTGACATAGAGAGTACTACAGATTCTCCAATCGCAAAAAAATTATTTGAATTTGATTATGTTGATAGGGTTTTTATAATGAGTAATTTTATTACTATAACAAAAAGTAATCAAATTCACTGGGATAATATAAAATTAGAATTAAGAAATTTTATTAAAAAATATATTGAAGACGGAAAAAAAATAGTTGAACTTAAACCTCAAAAGAAAAAAAAATTCTCACCAAATAAAAAAATTGATAAAAAAATAATTGAAATTTTAGATGAATATATTAAACCAGCTGTAGAACAAGATGGTGGTGCAATTCAGTTTGAATCTTTTGTAAAAGGTAAAGTAAAGGTGTCTCTTCAAGGAGCATGTAGTGGATGCCCTTCTTCAATGATTACACTAAAATCTGGAATTGAAAAGCTTCTTAAAAGATTTATTCCAGAAGTTGAAGAAGTAATTGCTAAAGAGGTTTAGACTAAACCTGAACTGACCATCCTGTAGAGCCATCTGGGTTATCATTTAAATCAATTCCTTCATTAGCAAGTCTCTCTCTAATTTCATCAGATAAAATATAATCTTTCTCTTTTCTAGCCTTGTCTCTTCTTATAATTGCTTTTTCAATATCTTCTAAATTAATTTTCCTAGAATTTAAAATTAAAAGGTTTAAATCTGCAAGAAAACTAGATTTAGGTTCTTGAAACAACCCTAATAACCCCCCATACTTTTTAAAAAAATCTAAAATACATATAGAAAAATATTTCAATTCTCCTGTTACCTTTTTATTTACTCCCACTAGATTAAATTTTCTAATAATCTCAAAAATAATTGAGAAAAAACCTGGAGTATTAAAGTCATTATTTATAAAATCAGAAACTTTTTTAGAGTAAACATCAAAATCATTTTTATATTCTTTTGATTCTGCAATTTCAACTTTAGATTTAGATAACCTTTCTGCTAAACTTAGAGAAGAATAAATTTTGATGAGGTTAACTATAGTTTGATTAATTAATTTTTTATTAAAATTTAATATCGATCTGTAATGGACACTGAGTATTAAAAACTTAAATATTTCCGAATTATATTCATTAATAAAATCTCTTCCTTTAATAATATTACCAATTGACTTTGACATCTTTTGATTATCAAAATTTATTAAATTATTATGGACCCAAAAGTTAGCAAAAGTTGTTGAACTACAACACTCTGATTGAGCTATTTCATTTTCATGGTGGGGAAATAAAAGGTCTACACCCCCTCCATGGATATCAATTTTTGATCCTAGAATTTTTTTAGACATAGCAGAGCATTCAATATGCCAACCAGGTCTTCCAAAGCCCCATGGTGAACCCCAACCAGGATCATCATCAAAAGATGGTTTCCAAAGTACAAAATCAAGTGGATTGTTTTTATCGTCATTTACTTTTACTCTATGACCAGCTAATAGATCTGTCGTGTTTTTTCCTGATAACTTTCCGTAACCTTTAAACTTATCGATTGAAAAAAAAACAGATCCTTTAGAATTATATGCAAAACCCTTATCAATTAAATCGGTAATAAAAGAAACAATATCTTCTATATGGTCAGTACATCTAGGTGAAAATGAAGGGTTTTTAATTTTTAGAGATTTATAATCTTTCTCAAATTCTTTAATATATTTTTCTGATATTTCTTTTGTAGTCTTTTTTTCTTGTTTTGATTTATTAATTATTTTATCATCTATATCAGTATAGTTATAAATATAATTTACTTCATACCCTAAATATTCAAGCCAATTCCTTAAAAAATTAAAAAAAATAGGACCTCTAAAGTTTCCTATATGAAGCAAATCATATACGGTAGGTCCACAAACATACATTGAAACCTTACCCTTCTCATTAGTGATAAATGATTCTTTTTTTTTACCTAAAGAATTAAATAATTTAAGTGAGTTATTCATGTCTTTTATTTCGCATTTTTAGTAGCAAAGTTTGTCTTCTATATAAAAAAAGTTAAGTTTGCGTACTAATTTAATTGGAAGCGGGGACAAATGTCCCCATTTTTTTTGAAAAAATATTATGGACACTAAAGTACTTATTAACTCATTTACAGATTTTGCTAAACAAAAGAACGTTGATCGACCAACTATGATCAGAATTTTACAAGATGTCTTTAGAGCAATGATTAAAAAGAAATTTGAAAATGATGAAAATTTTGATATTGTTATCAATGCTGACAAAGGTGACCTCGAGATTATGAGGTTTAGAGAAATTGTAGATGATAACTCAGAAGATATTTGGGATTTTGACAAAATCAAACTTTCTGATGCTAAAAACATAGAAAAAGACTTCGAAGTTGGAGATGAAGTTGCTGAAGAAATAAAAATTGAAGATTTTGGAAGAAGAGCTGTTATATTGGCTAAACAAACATTGATTCAGAGAGTAAAAGATTTAGAAAAAGAAATAATTATAAGCAAGTATGATGAGCTTGTAGGAGAAATAATTACTGGTGAGATTTATCAAGTTTTAAGTAGAGAAGTTTTACTTGTCGACGTAGAAGGAAACGAAATATCATTACCTAGGTCCGAACAAATCTATAAGGACAAGTACAGAAAAGGCGATACACTCAGGGGTGTAGTTTCTAGTGTAGAAATGTTTAGAGGAAATCCTAAAATCACTTTATCAAGAACCAATCCATTATTTCTTGAAAAACTTTTTGAAAATGAGGTCCCTGAGATAAGTGATGGACTAATTACCATTAAAAAAGTAGTGAGAGAGCCAGGGGAAAGAGCTAAAATTTGTGTTGAATCATACGATGATAGAATAGATCCAGTAGGAGCTTGTGTTGGAATGAACGGTTCGCGAATTCATTCTATAGTAAGAGAACTTCAAAATGAAAATATAGATGTAATAAATTATACTGATAATCAAGAACTTTATATTACAAGAGCTCTAAGTCCTGCTAAGATTACAAATATGCAAATTGATAATGAAGAAAAAACAGTATCAGTTTATTTAAAACCAGATCAGGTCTCTTTAGCTATAGGTAAAGGTGGACAAAATATTAAATTAGCAAGTAGACTTTTAGAATTAGAAATTGATGTATTTAGAGAACTTGATGAAAGTCAAGAGGAAGATGTAGATCTTGAAGAATTTTCAGATGAAATTGAAGGTTGGATAATTGATGAACTTAAAAGAATTGGATTAGATACGGCAAAGGCTGTGCTAAGTATTGAAAAAGAAGATTTAATTAAAAGAGCTGATCTAGAAGAAAATACGATAGATGCAGTAGTAAAAACATTAAGAAAGGAATTTGAATAATTTATGAGTGAGACTAAACAATTAAGGTTAGGGCAGATAGCAAGAAAGCTAAATGTAGGTAGAAATACCATAATTAGTTTTCTTCATGAAAAAGGATATGAAGTTGATTCTAATCCTAATACTAAAATAAGTCATGACTTATTTAAAATTCTAGAAAATGCTTTTGAGGATTCAGCGGTTGAAAAAAAGGTAGCCTCTAATATTAAAATAGGTATTGAAGAAAAAACAAATTTTATACATAAGACAAAAAAAGAGGAAGAGAAAAAAGAGGAAGAGAAAAAAGAGGAAGAGAAAAAAGAGGAAGAG
>Ga0055584_100000439_pt1 | contig 39558 bp, 32 predicted proteins | sample OSDHelmetaG_FD_58716 | JGI IMG/M metagenome (GOLD analysis project Ga0055584, IMG submission 58716) | Pelagic marine sediment microbial communities from the LTER site Helgoland, North Sea, for post-phytoplankton bloom and carbon turnover... | ecosystem: Environmental > Aquatic > Marine >...
GACCATGTTTTTAGTGAAAAATGAAAATTAAATGGTTCACATATAGCGTCCTATTATATTTAATGCTGGCTTCCACCTGGTGGACAGTTTTGCTTTTTGAAAAGAATGAATCAGAATATAAAGCAAAAAAGGAATTGATCAAAATTCACCAAGACTTAGAAGAAGAGCAAAGTCTTGACAATGAATATAAGCGTCAAAAATGGATGATACTCGGCGAGAGTCTATTTCTAGGTGGAACACTCATTGCTGGAATGTGGCTGATATATCGAGGACATAAAAAAGAGATTAACAGTATTACTCAACAGAATAATTTCTTATTGGCTATTACACATGAGTTAAAATCTCCTATTTCTTCCATAGACCTAATTCTTCAAACACTTAAATCCAGAAAGTTAAATGATGAATCAAAAAATGAATTGATTGATACAAGTTTAGATGAACTAAAAAGGCTTGAAGAAATGGTAGAAAACCTATTGATTTCTGCTAAGAATGAAAATTCCCTAACTTCCTTGACAAATAGGGCAAGACTCTCTGACATTATCTTTGAAATGATAAATGAACTTCGAAGAGAACATCCCAGTATACAATTGCTATTCTCTTCATATATCAATAATGAGAAAGAAGTATTAACTGATTCTAGGCTTTTTTCAATCGCTCTTAAGAACATCATCAACAACTCCATAAAATATGGTGAGAATTCAATGATAACTGTTTATTTAACAGCAATTGATCATTTTTATAAAGTCTCTATAGCTGATAATGGTATAGGTATAAAAGAATCAGAGAAGTCTAAAATATTTAACAAATTCTACAGAATAGGAGACGAAATGACCCGTCAAAAGAAGGGGTCCGGATTAGGTCTATACATTGCTAAGAGAGTAATACAAGAGCATAAAGGTCATATTGAAGTGAAAGACAATTTGCCCAAAGGGACCATTTTTGATATCAGAATACCCATTCTAAATGAGTAGAAACACAAAAATTTTGATCGTAGAGGATGAAAAATCCATTAGAGAAGTACTTAAACTAAATCTTCAGCTGGATGATTATGACGTAATCTGTCGTGACAATGGGAAGGAAGCTATAAAAGTAGCTATTGAAAATGATATTTCATTAATTATCATGGATGTGATGCTCCCTGAAGTTAATGGAGTGGATGCCGTCAGGGAAATTAAAAGAAAAAGACCCGAACTTCCGATCATTATGTTGTCAGCACTTGATCAATCTTCAGATAAGATAAAGGGACTTAAAGCTGGTGCAGATGACTATATGGCCAAACCATTCAATTATGAGGAACTTCTTCTAAGAATAAACAAGCAGTTAAAAAGCCACAGAAATAATCATGGAGAGGCAGAAGAAATAAATATTCTGGATAATAAAATCAATTTTACTTCGAATACAATTTCAAATATAACCGGCACACATAAGATGAATCAAAAAGAGGCCGCTCTTATGAAATATCTTTATGAGAATAAGAACAGGGTATTAAGCAGAGAAGAACTTTATGCTCATGTCTGGAATTATAACACATTTCCTAATTCCAGAACAGTGGATAATCATATTACCTCCTTAAGAAAAGCGCTCAAAGGAAAAGACATAAAATCTTTAATTCAAACCGAAAGAGGAATAGGATACAAGTTGGTTCTATTAGATTAACTAAAACTTACAAACTCAATTAATCATTTAATCTTTTATGCACTTCTAATGTAGCCGAGGTTGCCCCTAATACCGGAGCAAAGAAAACTCCAATCACTGGAACAGCCAAAAGAAGCATATACGGAGTCCCATTTCCAGCAGCAAAGAACTTATTAGATCTCACATATTCTATCGTTTTACCAGTATTAAAATATCGTTCCAAATAAAAATCCATATTACCAAACCCTGCAAAATATGCTTGAACCAAAAATATAAAAGGTGTTGTGGCTATAGTAAACAGAGGAAATAATCCAACAATAAAAATTAACAATGTGTAAGTCAATTCTCTAAAGACATTCCTGAGTGATAACCTCAAGGACCTAAAAATATCAGAAATAGCTTTTTTAAATGAAAATGGTAGAGATATAAAATCTCCATCTAAATTACTTTCAATATCCTCTGACAATTTACTCATTAGCGGCGATGTCGCTATTAAAACGAAGTACTTGTAAATTATAAATAGAAAAATTATAATTGCAGATTTTACAATAAACGAAGAAACCCTTACTGCCCAGTCCGAATCGTAATCGATAAGAGAAAGCAAATAAGATGATATCTGGGGAGAGATTAGAGAACTTAATAAGTAAAGACCTGACAAAATAAATAACCCTATAATTCCACAATACCAATAGTATCTGGTGAGGCCATTTTTTTTTATATAACTAAATGCATCGAGGTATGAGAATACGCCTCGCAAATAAGAGGTAACCATAATTTACAATTAATTCTAATTATGATTCCAAATCTAGGTTATAAGAGGAAACAGAATAAATATATTTCGACAAAGCAGGAAAAAAGGTAGTCTATATTCTTTATTTCGCAGTTCTTGGCTTTCTCTTTGACTTAAAAAGTTCCTTTACACTTTTTTCGTTCATCAAGCCCATATCCACAAATGAAGGTTGAACAAATTTCTTAATGTCCTGGTAGTCTTTACTTCTCTTATCAGTATAGGTTCTAAGTAAAGTTCTAACATATTTCAGAAGAACTGCCTTCAAATTCTGATTGAATTTTTCGTTTGAGAAAATCTTCATGTAATTGACAAAAACAGAATTGAATTCAAAATATTCATGAAAATCAGCTGTCTGTAGTTTCTCAATGAAACTTTTGAATTTGTTGAATATAAATATTCTTGAAGCTTCATTTTGTAAGGAAAGACCTTCATGGCCATTATAATAAGTCCTCATCCGCTCAGCTGCTTCTTCATTAATGTAGCCCCCATTTTCAACTTCAACAATCATCTCTAAATACTTCTTGAATTCATCACCTTTCTCCTTCCCGAGAACATTATGTAAACGCTCTACAGATGAACCACTCAAATCACTATCATTCTCCTGAAGCTTATTAAATTCAATAAAAACATTAGAATTAAAATCTTCAGCCTTCCCGACCTTTACCCATTGTTTATTAAAGACAACTTTGTTTTCTTCAGTCAGATCGAAATACAATCCAATAACTAAAAGAAGCTTTAAATATTCATTACAACTTGTAAGGTCTGCACTTAAAATCTTGTTGATGAACGGTTCAAGATTAGTACTTTCGTAAGTTGATTTACTTCTGTACACTAAAAACTCAACTAAAGAAGCTCCATTCAGGGTAAGATCTGCACAACTAGTAGGTAACGATGAAGTCAGGTAATTAAAATTCGAAAATTGTTTTTTATACCCTTTATACGATGTCAACCGAATCAATTGATCCCTATACTTGAGCAGTTTTAACCCTTCGAGATATAGTCTTACCTTTTTATTAGAGATCTCATTCATGAGATTAGTAATCCAAATATCACTACTCAATGAGAATCCTATTTCAATTGTTTTACCAGACCTTAGTTGAAGAACGTCGAAATTCGCAGAATTACATAAAGCCAAAAGAATGTCCTTAAAATGCTCTTGAGGTTTTACATATTTCACACTCTCATTTAGCTGCCCCCTCATGACAGAATATCCTAAAATTCTTGGAAGAAACAATCCTTCATAATCAGGATCCAATAACTCCTTCTCAACTGATATTAATTGCAATGGGTGCTTACTAGCTATTTCTTTATAAACCTCTTCAATTTGGGGCTCAAATTGCTCCTTAAGAGGGGTATATAACTCATCTTCCTCTTCGTCTAGATAAGCCGAAAGCAATTCTGAATGTTGTATACTGACTTTTATATCATTCAGCTTAGTAAGATACTTTTGATCTAAATCAAGCATGTGAAGGCATTTATCATGAAGAAGACAAGATAATCGAATTATCTATTTCCTTCGGTGAGAATTAATTAATTAGATTACTCTTCTTTTGAAGACTCAGAGTCCTTGTCATCAGAAGTCGCTTCTGCCTTTTCATCTGCAGCTGAAGCTATAGTTTCCTCCTCTGTCACCTTAACTTCTGGTGCAGCTTCCTTAACTGCTTCAGGTTCAACAACTTTTTCCTCTAAATCCTCAGCAGACGGAGCTTCTGAAATTGCTTCAACAACGGGAGTAGTTTCTTCGACTTTCTCAACAGGTGCTTCATCTTCTGCTGGTGTCTCTTCTACTGCTGCTACTTCAGGTTGACTGAATGCTGCTAACTCTTCAGTTGCTGGTGCTGGTTTGCTTTTTGGAATACCTTCCGAGATCATTCTTCTTTCGTCTGCCCTAGCTACTTTGGCCGCAGCTACTCTCTCAGCAATTTTAGATTCTTTATCCTCTATCCATGCCGTCAATTTTGCATCCGCCTCTTCTTGAGTAAATGCACCTTTTTTAACCCCTCTTTGAAGGTGTTTCCTGAAAAATACTCCTTTAAATTTAAGAATCGCTCTAGCTGTATCTGTTGGTTGAGCTCCTTTCATAATCCACTCGTAGGCACTGTCTCGATCCAACTCAATTGTGGCTGGAGCAGTCATTGGATTATATATTCCTAATTTTTCGATAAACTTACCATCTCTTGGAGCTCTTGCATCGGCTACTACAATGTGGTAAAAAGCATTTTTTCGTCTTCCATGACGAGCTAATCTAATTTTTGCTGGCATTTTCTAAAATTTATTTGGTTTTCCATACCTGACTACTTCATTAATGAGCATCAGGATTTTAGCGGCATAAAGATATTCTTTTTTTAATCTTATGCTCAATTAATTTCACGTCCGCTTCAGACTATCTAATTCATTCAGAATTTAGTCTCAATTCAACATCCAGGGTATCACGAATGAGTAAAAATTGGAAATCGTAATCTCTAATTTGACTTCGCAAAACCAAAGTATCATTTTGAAACTTGATAATATTGTAATCTAGATCTAAAGCTCCTCTTTGTTCAATTCTATTGCCTTCTAATACATTGTATTTGAAGGACATTTCTTTTCGGTTAATGTTATTGATCAAAATATCAGGATTTTGAAAAATAAAATAAGAATCCTTCAAAGTTTCGGTAAGTTTTCCATCTCTAGCGGCTGCCTCCATTCTCCATCTTCCCTCAAGTGTAGTTGAACTAGGCATTTCTTTTTTGGAATCAGGATTGCATCCAAATAGAAATAAAATAGGCAAAAGGATTCCAGATAATCTCATCTGATTAGAATATGATACAATAAGAAAAGAATCCTTTAATAAGGACTACTTTTTTGAGATGGTAGTTTTTTCTTTAATCTTAGCTTTTTTGCCGATTAAGTCTCTCAAATAGAAAAGTCTTGCTCTTCTAACTTTACCTCTTTTATTAACTAAAAGGTCTACAATATTAGGTGAAGTCATTGGAAAAATCCTTTCTACTCCAACATTACCAGACATTTTTCTAACTGTAAATGTCTTTGTTTTACCCTTTCCCTTAATCTGAATTACGTCGCCTTTATAACTCTGAACTCTTTCTTTTTCACCTTCAACGATTCTGTAACTTATAGAAACATTATCACCAACATGAAACTCCGGAAGAGCTTTGGCATCCAACATAGTATCTTCAACAAACTTAATAGCGTCCATAACCGAGCGTTTTTGAATTTCGGAGTGCAAAGATAAATTTTTCTTTGCTAAAGTTTCAAGTTTTATTTTTAATATTTTAAAAATCTATATATGATAGATGTTTTTATCCTAAAATAGAGTCTACTCTTATCTTATCAAAGTAGCAAATCCTGGTTTTGGTTCCTCATCACAAAAAGGATTATCAAAATCAACTCTATACAAATAAACTCCCGGGGGAAGATTTGCACCTGAATTATTCAGTCTTCCATTCCACCCTTCATCTGGATCATTTGTTTGAAATACTAACTTTCCCCATCTATCATATATTGACAAATCAAAATCTTGAACCGCTATCCCAAATATCACACCTTTAAATTCTTCATTTCTACCATCTCCATTCGGTGTAAATGCATTTGGAAATCTAGTTTCTATGCAGGGTACAATTTCAAATTCTCGAGTAAAAGTGTTAGAACATCCATTTTCCCATGAAGCTGTCAAGCTAATTATAAAACGTCCTGTGTCAGAAATCACAAAACTTGGGTTTTTAACAAATGAAGTACCTCTTCCTCCAAAATCCCAAACATAATTCAAAGCTCCAGGATCTGATGTATTGGTAAAACTTATTCTTTCTCCTATAAATTTAGGTTCAGAGGGACTCATATCAAAACTAGCTTCAAAACCTTGTAAAACTTCGATCAGGTCTTTAAAAGTTTTCGACTCCACACATCCTGGTATAGGCGATATTATTTTTAAAGAAACATCATATGTCCCAGGATCAGAATAAACATGATCTGGGCTAATATCAAATCTTTCAGGGCCTGACGAACCATCACCAAAATCCCATTCTACAGCATAATTGGAATCTATAGGTGATGAGAGGTTTTCAAAATGAAAAGATTGGGGTGAACAACCTAAAAATCCATCTGGTGCTACCTTGGGAATAGGAACTGGAAACCAATCAATAACTTCTACAAACTCATTGTTACAACCATTGTCATCAAATACATTAAGTCTTATAGTCTTTTTACCAGGTGTTTCGTAAAAGTATGTTGGCTCTCTCAGATTTGAAGTATTACCATCACCAAAGTCCCATTCCCAAGCCAAAATTTCATTAGAGGCATCTACTGGTAAAGTTCTCGAATTATCCTTGAAAGTAATTTCTCCAGCTCTGCAATCATCAAAATTCACTTCAAATTCTGCTTGAACAGTAGGAAGGATACTAACCTCTACCCTAGCCGTATCAGAACATGGTGGGGAATCTGGATCAATAACCATAAATCCCTCATAAGTTCCAATACCTGGAAATTCTAAATTAGGTCTCGATTCGTTGGATGTTATAATTTCATCTCCCAAATCAAAAAACCACATAAATGATTCAGATTGATAAGGCACCGATCTATTATTAATATCAAACTCTACGGTTGTCTGACCACAAACTCTCACTATAAAAATATCATCTAAAGGCATATTGGGATCTCCAGGTAATTCTCCATTTGGGCCAGTGTTTAGTACAAAAGGCTCATCATCAGGACTTACTGAAAGTTTAGCATCCTTTGGTGTACAATCTGTAATGATGACTTGAAGATCTCTCCTCATTTTTGTCAGGAGAATACCATCTCTATATTCTTCAGCACAAACCGCCATTACATATTCACCTAGTCCAGCTGGCACACCACTTAAAAATCCATTATCCGTATCTAGAGATAAGTTAGGTCTACCATTTAGTGGAACATCAAATGAAAACGATGGAGATCTAAACTGAACTTCTCGAAATATATCAGGGCCACATATTTCTGGATTTGGTTTAACATAAGTACAACTATTTATATCTCGTGAATTAGTCCCACCTGCAGATATGGGCACACAAAAACTATAAGCTATGCTATCGCCATCTAAATCCGGAGCATTATTATCTATTTCTAAAGGAATATTTGTACAAAATATTGAAGTTTTATAATCATTAAATTTTGGTGAATTATTACAAACACTCAATGCCTCCGGCGTAATTTCAATTGAAAACACTGCACCAAATTCACCGGGACTTACCACATTTGATATCGCTTCATTTCGACAGCATCTCTGATAGGCAATCAAATAGTTTTGATCAATTTTGTCTAATGTCAAATCAAAAGTATAAATGCACTGTTCATTAGGGACAATTCCCGCAGAAGTGCCCCCACCAGCATCTGCGCATGGAGGGTTTAATAATTCATTAAGAATGGCTTGTTGAAAAGGCTGAGGATTGGATTTTCCAATATAGGCCCAGGCTCCTTCTTGTCCTTGCCATATTCCAAACTCTGCATCATCATCACAATCTGCTCCTTCAGGGTCTCTTTGATCTCGATAAAGAATAAGTTGAAAGCGAAGAGTTACTGATGTGGGAGTCTGGGAGAGACAAGTATAACTTATATCACCTCCTATGATATGCCTTGCTTCATTAGTATTAGAAACAAAAATGACCAGGAAACAGACAAAAAGCCCTTTTATATGACACAAATTCATTAAGAAAAGTTTAAGGCGTTAAAATTATTGCTAAAGATCCAACAAGGGACATATTTTTGCATACGCTTTTCAAATATGGGATATAAATAACGATTTCAATGACAATAGATTATTTTGATGAGTTAGAAGTCATCAACAATACATTAACGAATGGAGGGATAATATTGTATCCTACAGATACAATATGGGGAATTGGATGTGATGTTTTCCAGTTAGAGGCAGTTGAAAAAATATATAATATTAAAAAACGGCCAAGAGAACTTCCATTTGTGCTATTGGTGAGCAGCATAGAAATGCTTAAAACATATGTGAACATCCATCCTAGATTAGAAACATTAATGGTGTATCATAAGAAACCACTTACACTTATATATGAAGAGGTAGATAGTCTCCCAGAATCAATCTTATCGGAAGATGGGACAATTGCCATGAGAGTAGCTAATGACCCTTTTTGTCAACTGATTATTGAAGAGCTCGGTAGTCCATTAGTATCTACATCTGCAAATTTATCTGGACAACAGTTTCCAAAACACTTTGATGAAGTTACTGGAGACATTCTTCGTCATATGGATTACATTGTACAACATAGACAAGATGACAAAGAAGAAAGGCTTCCATCTGTCATGGCCGAATTCAATAAAAAAGGCGAATTACTTTTTATCAGAGAATAAGTCACTTTAAAATTCCCCATTCGTCTTTTGTATTGAGTAATTCTAAGCTTTTGTTAATGACATCATCTGAAAGGGCTTTGTATTTCAAGACCATGTCATTTTCATATCTTATCAGTGCTTTTTCGTATTTGAGATTGATATCCGTACTATCATTTAGCAAATGATACGTCTCAAAATCTACATCAATACTTTTAGCATTTAGAGCTTTTACTGCAGCTTTAAATATATTCATATTATTTACTGAGAATTCATGTTTTAGCTCAAAGTCAGGTTGAATCTTTCCTGTTGAGTTCAGAGAACGATTCAAAAGAAGGCTTTCAAAACCCAAGCTATCACTTTGACCAATAAATCTACCTGAAGGGAGCTTATACCTGCTTACAGAAAGTCTTGCTACACCACCATTAGACAATTTAAATTGCTCTTGTACTAGCCCTTTCCCGTAGGACTCCTCCCCTACTATAATTGCCCTGTCCATATCTTGAAGCACACCTGCAAGGATTTCACTTGCTGAGGCAGATTCTTTGTCTATGAGTACAATAATATTTCCAATATAGAAAAAAGACTGACCTATTGAACGGTATGGCTTGCTTCTTCCATCTGCATCTACTGTGGTTAAAAACGCTGTCCTTTCAGGTAGTATTTGACTGATAATTTTACACACTTCTTGCAAATAGCCTCCTGGATTGTCTCTTAGATCAATAATTAAGTTATTCAAGGAATCATTCTTGACCAGGCCTTCTAAAGATTGCATAAAATCCTTGTAAGAATCATTTCCAAATTTGGAAATACGGATATATCCTACCTCCTCTATGATCTCAAAAGATTCTGCAATATTTAAGATTTTAACTTCAGCAGGCACTACATCAACAACCCTCGGCTCATCATAGCTAAAATGATCCAAATTAAATTTTATATTCTCCTCATCCTTATCTTTCAGATAATGAGACAGGCTATCTGCATTCCATCTATTTTCTTTAATATCAATTGAATTAATATTCAAAACTCTTGACCCCTTCAGAATATGGACACTATCTGCTGGACTTCCTTTGATTACATTAGATATATATATATCGCTATCAATATCCAAGGTCTCTATTCCAATTCCCCTATATTTTCCACTATTACTTACTTCTAACATTTCTGAATGATAAGGCGGGATATACATCGAATGAGGATCAAGACTTTCAAATATTTCAAATATTGCAGCATCTACAAAATCAGCAGATTCTTGTTCTTCAAAATAGTTTTGATCTATTAATCCAATTACTTCAGACAGGGTCCTCTTCTCCTTGCTTGCTTTAGTCCAAGTTGAGTTAGAATCAACTGGGAGGGTCCTAATTCCATATCCAAAGAGCATTCCAAGCACGAAAAAAGTAGAAATTATAACAGGTAAGTAGATTTGATATTTTAATTTCATTTTGATTTACTAGATTTGCAGTCCCGAATTTAACGCTACTCTCGAAGTTGTTCTGCATTATTTTTTGGTAACACCATTAATTTCTTACTCAGGTATGAAAAAGTTGTTAGATGTAGATAAGATTGACAGAGAGATTATGTCAATTATGCTGGAAGATGCAAAAACTTCCTATGCTGACATAGGTCAAAAACTTTATGTCTCCGGTGGCACGGTGCATGTAAGGCTAAAAAAACTTATTGATCAAGGAGTTATCCAAGGCTCAAGACTTAAGGTTGATTTCTCAAAACTTGGATTTGACATCATCGCTTTTCTAGGTATTTATCTTGAAAAGAGTCACATGTACGGTGATGTAATTGCCTCACTGAAAGCAATTCCCGAAGTTGTATCAGCGCATTACACCACAGGAACGTACAGTATTTTTGCTAAAATTATGTGCCAAGACACTCTTCATTTGAGAGATGTATTGTCAAACAAAATTCAAGGTATAGAAGGAATTCAACGTACTGAGACATTCATATCATTAGAAGAATCCATCAATAGATCTCCGCAGATAGTAGAAGTAGATAAGGAGGAAAAGATGGGCTCCTAATATATACGCGAAAATCCCCTGAGAAAGATCACTTCAATTGACAGATTTATTTGTCAAAATTGGAATTAATTGGAATCACTTGAAAAGATAGTTCCTAAAAGATTCATTATTTCATCAAGAATTCATCAACAACACAAGGAAAACACCCTTGTAATGTCAAAATTCATGAACTTAAATGGAAAAACTTAGGTACCTAAGTAATGCTTTAAAAGTTTACTACGTGATGCTGAACGGAGCTTGTTGATAGCTTTATCTTTTATTTGTCTCACTCGCTCTCTAGTAAGTCCAAATCTTTCACCAATATCTTCAAGAGATAATGGATGCTCTACTCCAATGCCGAAATAAAGTTTGACTACATCACATTGACGTTCAGTAAGCGTACCAAGAGATCTTTCAATTTCACCTCTTAATGACTCTACATATTCCAATTGTGTATCTGTTCCAGGTATTTTGTTGTTCTCTAGAACATCTAACAAGGAATTGTCCTCACCATCTACAAATGGCGCATCCATTGATACATGTCTAGCAGCAACGCCAAGAGTAGTTTCCACTTCATCAGAACTAATATCCAAGAGATCTGCAAGTTCTTCGGCAGAAGGTTCTCTTTCGTACTCTTGTTCTAATTCAGAAAATGCTCTATTAATTTTATTTAAGCTACCTACTTTATTGAGCGGAAGCCTTACTATTCGAGATTGTTCAGCTAGAGCTTGGAGAATAGACTGTCTAATCCACCATACTGCATATGAAATAAATTTGAATCCTCTCGTTTCATCAAATCTTTGAGCAGCCTTTATAAGGCCAAGGTTTCCTTCATTAATCAAATCACTTAATGAAAGTCCCTGATTTTGGTATTGTTTCGCAACAGAAACCACAAATCTCAAGTTTGCTTTTGTCAGTTTTTCTAAGGCTATTTGATCACCTTCTTTGATTCTTTTAGCTAAATCTACTTCCTCTTCTGGAGTAAGTAAATCGACTTTTCCTATTTCTTGTAAGTATTTTTCTAAAGATTGGCTTTCTCGGTTCGTTATTGATTTAGTAATCTTAAGCTGCCTCATTTATTTCAATCTGTTTATGTAAGTACTAAATGCGGCACCAAATATGGAACATTTTGAAGTATACTTCAAGTGCCAAATATTTAATATTAGAACTTTTCACTATTGAGCAAATAAATAAATGATATTTTCTATATGAATTTTGATTATTCATTTTTTTCCCTTTTATTGCCGCATTTAGTAAATGAAAATTCTAGGAGATCGAAATAATCTTCTAAAAACCTTAAATAAACATCATGAAGAGAGTGAAAGTCGATATGGAATTTATCTTTCGTGCTTCACCTGCTATTCTTTATAAATTCATCACATCCAATGAATGCTTAGTCAGATGGTTTTGTGATGATGTAGATGTCACCAATGACATATACGTATTTGATTGGCAAGGATCAGAAGAAGAAGCAGAATTGGTAGACGATCTCGAAGAAGAAAGAGTAAGATATATATTTACAGACAATGACCCTGGAGAATATATGGAATTCAGACTGTACAAATCTGGAGTCACCAATGAAACCATTGTAGAAGTCACCGATTTCTGTGACGAAGGTGAAGAAGAAGAACAAAGATCTCTTTGGGAAGCACAAATAACCAAACTAAAGATCGAAACAGGGGGTTAATCAACTCTTCCTATTTTCAATTTTTAAATACTTGGGCAAGTAACATACACTTTTCCTAATTTCATATTATGTAAATTCTTAATATGATAATTGAAAGTATCTCTATTGTTACAATAATTGGGATCTGCCTCATATGTATGTTTCTTGTTGTCGCGATTGCCTATATTGTATGGCAAGGCAAAGCAAGGCTTTATGATCAAATCGTAAAAACTCTTGATGACCAAAAAGTAATTTTGAATCAAGAGTTAGATCAAGAAAAAGCTTTACTCAAAAATGCCAATAGTGAAATTTCCGAATTAAGGATTCAAATTTCATCAAAAGAAAGAGATCTCTTAAACCTTCAAGAGAAATATCATGAGATCATAAATGATGGTCACGGTATGCAACACAAATTTGAAGCATTAGCAAATAAAATCCTCGATTCAAAAGCTGAGAAGTTTGATAGAGAACAAAAAAGGAGCTTGGAAACAACTCTAAATCCTTTGAAAGAAAAAATTAAATCTTTCGAAGAAAAAGTAGAAAATAATATAAAAGAGTCTATTGCCAGGCATTCTTCCCTGAAGACAGAGATAATATCTCTTAAAGAACTCAATGAACGTATTACAAATGAAACTACAAACCTTACCCGTGCTCTTAAAGGAGACAGCAAGACCCAAGGAAACTGGGGTGAATTGATTCTAGAATCTATTCTTGAAAAATCAGGATTAGAAAAGGACAGAGAATATTTTATTCAATCTTCATTTATAAATGAAGAAGGAAGTAGACAAAGACCTGATGTCATTATTCATCTTCCACAAAACAAGAAAATAATAATAGATTCTAAAGCGTCAATTACAGCATACGAAAAGCTAATAAATGCAGTAAATGCGGATGATCAGGTAAACATGCTTAAAGCTCATGGTATTTCTATCAAAAATCATATTGATCAATTAGCAGCTAAAAATTATTATGACATCTATAAAATGGAAAGCCCTGATTTTGTTTTGATGTTTCTTCCTATGGATACAGCATTTTCAGCAGCACTAAAAAATAACCCAAATTTGTATTCATATGCTTTCGACAAAAACATTGTAGTGGTCACTCCTGCTACATTACTTGCTACACTCAAAACAATAGATACCCTTTGGAAAAATGAAAAGCAACAACTTCATGCTATTGAAATAGCGGATGAGGCTGGTAAAATGTATGATAAATTTGCAGGACTTATTGATGACCTTATTCAATTGGGCAAAAAGATTGACCAAACTAAAGATCATTATCAGGATTCAATGAAAAAATTACATACTGGTCGAGGAGATTTAATTACACGAGCTGAGAAATTGAAAAAATTGGGTGTAAAGGTTAAAAAAGAACTCCCTCAAACCCTGATAGATAGAGCTATGGACAAGTAAATATTTTAGTAAATTTAGAAGGCATCAATAAATTTCTTTCTTTTTTTTCTTTTGTGCTTTGTTATATGATATCCTTTCATAATCCATTTTCTAGTATCCTTTGGATCTATAACTTCATCAAATTCTAAAAAAGATGCTGCACTAATAGCTTTTCCTTTATGATAAGCTTCGGCAACAAATTTTTCGTAGAGTTCTTGTTTGGCTTTTACATTTTTCACTGCTGCAAGTTCTTTTGAAAAACCAAGCTTTACCGCTCCTTCTAATCCCATTGCCCCAAATTCTCCACTAGGCCATGAGACCGTAAAAATTGAATCATGGAATCCTCCTCCTGCCATCGCCATTGCCCCTAATCCATAAGCTTTTCTTAGCACTATACACATTAAAGGAACATCAAGGTGTGCTCCAGCTAAAAACATTCTTGAGGTATGTCTTACTAATCCAGATTTTTCATGATCTGGGCCGACCATAAATCCTGGAGCATCACACAAAGAAACGATAGGTATCCCAAATGCATCACATAATTGCATAAACCTTGCTGCTTTATCCGAAGCATCAGAATCAATAGCTCCGCCTAAATGCCTTGAGTCATTGGCGATAAGGCCAAAAGGATGGCCTTCAATCCTGATAAACCCTGTGAACATATTTCTTCCGAAATCAGATCGCAGCTCCATAGCACTATCTGTGTCGCACAAGGAGTGAATAATTTTCCTAATATTATAAGCATATTTTCTATCCTGAGGTATTAGGTCTCGAAGACTCTCTTGGTTGTAACAATTCCAATCTTTTAATGATCCTTGAAAATAGGAAATGTATTTTTTTGCTGTAGAAACCGCTTCTATTTCATCTTTCACCGCAATGTCTACAACCCCATTTTCACGTTGCATTTGGATAGGCCCAACATCTTTTGGATGAAACCTACCGAGGCCTCCACCCTCTATCATTGCTGGCCCACCCATTCCTAACGAGATATTCTCTGTCGCTATAATCACATCAGAACAACCTGCTAAAGCAGCATTTCCTGCAAAGCAGTATCCTGATACTATGGCAACTCTTGGTACTTGCCCATTAAGTCTAGCATATCCACTAAAAGTCTTAATATCCAGTCCTCCAAGATGCACCAAGTCCATATCTACATCTCCAGGTCGACCTCCTCCTCCTTCCACAAAAAATATGATTGGAATATTGGTTTCATTTACAATCTGAAGAAGTCTATCTGTTTTTTTATGATTAAAAGCACCTTGAGTTCCTGCAAGGACGGTGTAGTCGTAGCTTAGTATAGCACATTGGCTTCTTTCTTGAGGAAAAAATGCTCCATTAATTGATCCGACACCTGCTATTAAGCCATCAGCAGGAGTATTCTTCATCAGATCCTCCATCGTTCTACGCGTTCTTTGCGCAGCAACAGTAAGTGAACCGTATTCTAAGAAAGTTCCTTCGTCGACTAAATCCTTCACATTTTCTCTTGCGGTTCTTCCACCTTTAGAATGTCTTTTATTTACAGCTTCAGATCTCGAAGCATCGTTCAAAAATCGTTTCCTCTCTAGAAGTTCTTTCACATAAGGGTCTAAGTCTTTCTTTTCTCTCTTCGCCATAACTTCGTTGGATATTATTATTCAGATTGAGAATCAATATGTGCGATTAACACTTCACTTTCGGCTTTATAATGTTTTGCAGCAAGTAGAAAAAATATCATTGCAACAACTCCTGTCACAAGGGTAATGCAGAAAGCATACCTAAGAGATTCGGCACCATATTGTGGAGATAAAAGATCGCTGACATATCCGATTAACAATGGCCCCAATCCTAATCCTATCGCATTTAAAATCAGAAACAAAATTGCAGAAGCTAATGCTCTTTTCTTTGCATCTACCAGATTATGAGTAGCTGCTAAACAAGGAGCTAAAAACACAGCAGTAAACAAAGCTGTAAAGAAATGCAAACCAATAACAAGGGTTGTATTAGGAGAGAAAAACGATAGAAGAGCAAATGGCAAATTAATGATTCCTGCTACAATTGGAATCCAGAAATAAAAGCGAACATCCTTTTTAACCATAAAATCTGAAAGAAAACCTCCTCCAAAAGTTCCCAGCATTCCTCCCAATCCAGTCACTAGACCTAAGGCTAATCCAATTTCGGAAATTGGCATTTCATGAACTCTGGCTAGAAAAGGAGCAAACCAGTTACCTACTCCATAAGTACCAAAAGTATGAAGACCACAACCTAAGGCTAAAAAGACAAAAGATTTTTTAGAAAGCAAAAGCCAAATGACATCCCAAAACGAGGATTCTTCTGTTGTTTTTAAAGCTTGAGGGTCAGAATGACCTTTGGGTGGCTCTTTGACTGTGAAGAACAAGACTAAAGCATATATAATCCCAGGTATTCCAATCGCCATGAAAGCCACACGCCATCCATAATTCTCATCAATCCAACCTCCTAACGCATACCCGAATAAAATACCGATATATATTCCCATAGAATATACAGAGAGAGCAGTTGCACGCTTATCTGGAGGAAAATAATCTGATATGATAGAATGTGAAGGAGGACTTCCTCCAGCCTCTCCTACTCCCACCCCAAGCCTCGCAAGAGCTAATTGGAAGTAGTTTGTGACAAATCCTGAAAGTGCTGTCATGAGACTCCAAATGGCCAGAGAACCAGCCACTATATTTTTTCTATTACTCTTATCAGCCCATCTAGCTATTGGAATGCCTAAAATGACATAAAATGCGGCAAACATCAATCCAGTAAGAGCACCAAGTTGAGTATCCGAAAGACCCAATTCTGCTTTGATGGATTCTTGTAAAATTACCAGCAGTTGTCGATCTAAAAAGTTAAAGGTATAAACACCTGTCAAAACCAAAAGAATATACCCTTTGTACTTATTAGAAAAAATAGGATCAGAAGAAGAACTAGATTGGCTCATAAAAACAATTTCATACTTGTGGCACAAAAGGTAAGAATTTCAAATTCATTATTCCTTACTCTTACCAATCAGCAATAGGAAATGTGACGTTTTTTAATGCATTTTGATAAATAATTACTTGATTACTTTGAATACTCTAGCAAAGTAGCCACCCATTTCTTCCACTATATTTTCTTTATTCTCTTTGATTCTTATTCCTGCAAGTATCTTGGCTAACCTTTTTTTGTATTCCATTTGCGCCATTCTTGAAATTTGTATTCTTTGTGCTTGGGGAGATCCAGCTCCATGCATACTCTCAGTAAGATATCCTACTGCATTCCTTCCCAAAGTCATATTTTCGATTAATCTCAGAATGCGCATTCTATCTTCTGTGCTCACATCTGCTTTTCCCTTAAGATATTTCTTTACAAGCTTCCCAATTTCAGGATGATTCAAATCCTTCTCGGAAGGCATTGTTGCTACCAGCCCTCCTCCTAAATCCTGAGCTAATCGACTTATATCATATGGAAGTTTAGTAACATGATGTTTACATACATTAGCTAGCATTGGATCGCACATATAACATCCAGATTTCATTTCATAACCTTGGTAAGATGCAGCTATTCCAGTGGCATAGATCGTCTCATTAAGGTGCGTCATCTCTACTAACTTGTCCTTAATGTGTGATGCTTTGGGAACACCATTCATATCGGCTATTGCTCCTGCCGCTCCAATTAGCACATCCCCTACTCCGCTCTTGCAGACATAACTTCTCCTATGATAATTGGTAAATCTTTCTACCAGCAAAGAGGCAAAATCATACTCACCATCCATGAAAATGTGATCATTTGAAATGAACACATCTTCAAAAATAACCATTGCTTCTTGTCCTCCATATTGGGCATTTCCAACGTCTATATCTCCACCCTCCATACTTCTTGTATCACAACTTTGTCTACCATAGATATAAGTAATACCATCAGCATCAACAGGTACAGCTCCAATAATTGCAAATTCTTTATCCTCCTCTTGAAGTCTAATCGTAGGCATCACAATCATCCAATGAGAATTTATACATCCAGTCTGATGAGCTTTAGCACCTGTAATGTAAACTCCCTTATCTGATCTTTTTGACACCCTCACATACATATCTTGATCCTCTTGAGCATGAGGAGGAAGTCCTCTATCACCTTTTACATCTGTCATTGCTCCACCAACTACATAATTATACTTATGCATTTCAGTTAAGAAGGATATAAGTTTCTGATGATAATTTGTCCCATACTTGTCATCAATTTCAAATGTCGTAGAATGCAAAGCATTGAAAGCGTCCATACCAACACACCTTTGAAAACATGTACCAGTAAGTTGACCTAATTTTCTTTGCATCTTATTTTGCATCACAAGATCCTCAGCACTCTCGGAAACATGCAAAAACCTACTTATTCTTTGACCGGTTAGAGGTGAGATAACTGAAGCTAAATCAGGGTTTTCTACCGCTAAGTCATAGGTTTTAGCAAGAGCATTAATAGATGGTCTAATCGTAGGATGGTCAACATAGTTATCTACCTTTTCTCCAAGTAAATAAATATTCAGTTTTCGATTTCTCAAAGAATTTACATAATCTTCTCCTGTGACTATTTTCTTCATTTTCTTCTGCATCTTTTAGCGAGGTGAAAAGATAGAACTAAATGTTGGAGACTGAGTTAACTTGGTATTAGAAGAGCTAAATAAAATAGTATCATATTTCAATAGACCTCTGATTTGATAAGTTCATCAATTTTCTATCGATATCATTTCAGATCAACATTTAAGGATAAATATCTGTCTTGAATATCAATTCTGTAAATTATTATTTTTCAGACTTGAATATTTTACGCACTACTTTCACTGTTGATATTAAAATATTAACAATTTGTTTTTTGCATGTACCTTTGCATTATTATTTATTGAAAAAACTACTATGAAAAATTGTATCATTTTAATATTTGCTCTGATGCTATGCATTAATGCAAATGCTCAAATTACCACAGCAAGTATGACTGGTAAAATATTTAGTGCTGATGATGCATCATTAATTGGAGCGACTGTAACAGCTACCCATGTTCCATCAGGTACGTTTTATGGTGTGTCCACTCTTGATAATGGCACATATAACATACCTAATATGAGGGTAGGTGGACCATATAGAATAGAAACTAGTTTTCTTGGATACTCAAGCGATGTTCAAGAAGATATTTTTCTTTCATTAGGTCAAAAATTGAATCTCAATATAGAACTTAAGACCGAAGGGGTTACTGTAGATGAAGTAGTAATTATAGGAATTACAGATCCCATTCTTAATGGTGATAAGACCGGTGCATCTACCACAATTGGAAGAGATCAGCTTCAAAATCTGCCCACTATATCAAGATCAGCTGATGATTACACGAGACTCAATCCTATGTCTGCAGAAGGTGGTTCATTTGCCGGAAGAAATGATCAATTTAACAACTACAGTCTAAATGGTACAATATTTAATAATCCTTTTGGTCTCGATGCTGCAACTCCTGGAGGACAATCTGATGCTCAGCCTGTTTCCCTAGATGCTATAGATCAAATAAGTGTAAACATTGCTCCATATGATGTTACCCAATCTGGATTTACAGGGGCAAGTGTGAACGCTGTAACAAAATCAGGTACAAACAATTTTGAAGGAACGGCATATGGTTTTTTTAGAAATAGTGGAATGACAGGTGGAAAAGTAGATGGAACTCATGTTCCAAAAGGTGATCTTTCATCTACTCAGTACGGATTTGCAGTAGGAGGGCCTATTGTGCAAAACAAAGTTTTCTTCTTTGCTAACCTTGAAGTTACAAAGCGATCAGATTTAGGTTCTTTATTTGAACCAAATTCCGGATCGGGGGCAAGCAATGAATCTAGAGTTTTAGCAAGTGATATGCAAATGATTTCTGATTTGCTCAGATCTGAACATAATTATGAGACAGGTGCATTCTCAAATTTTAGATACAATAGTGATAATACGAAAGCATTGATAAAATTAGATTTTAACTTAAACAAGAATCACACTTTATCCGCAACGTATAATTTCCTTGATGCATTTAAAGAACAACCTGCACATCCATCTGCTATCGGTAGAAGAGGTCCTGATAATATCACCTTACAATTTCAGAATAGTGGCTATAGAATCAACAATAAAATCAATTCTGGTATTGTAGAACTTAAATCCATTTTAGGAGACAATATGGCAAATAACCTGCAAATAGGTTACACCTCTTTTAGAGATCACAGAGATCCTTTTTCTGAACCATTTCCTGTATTAAACATTGCAAAAGATGGTATCAATTACATTATTGCGGGTCATGAGCCATTCTCAGTTAATAATGTACTTGGACAAGATGTACTTCAGATTAAAAACAATTTCAATTTATATGCTGGAAAGCATACTTGGACATTCGGAACTGCTTTTGAAAGGTTTAATTTTGATAATTCTTTCAATTTAACATCATATGGGTTTAGAGTATTCTTTCCAGGTGTAGATATAGCTGATGCCCCTGATTTAATAAGATCTGCTGATTTTGCAGGTGAGGTTCAAGCAGCTAGAGATGCCTTTTCCAATAATAATTCTAGTGACTCATGGGCTCTTGCAGAAACAAATTTAGGACAATGGTCAGCTTACATTCAGGACGAAATACAAGCCAATGATCAATTGTCATTAACATTTGGCCTTCGATTTGATCTACCTTTATATTTCAACACTGCTGATTTAATTCAGGAAAATATCGATAGAAAAGGAGGCGACATTTCGGCTGGTGGTGTATATGCCCCTGATGTAACTTATTACAATGCTGATGGTGATGCAGTACAATACAACCATACAGACCTTCCAACTGGCAATATTCTAATAAATCCAAGAATCGGTTTTAACTACGATATGAATGGAGATAGAACTACTCAACTGAGAGGTGGAACAGGCCTTTTCGCAGGAAGGTTCCCTGCAGTGTGGATTGGTAATCAAGTGGCTAACCCAGACTTCTTCTTCTATAATATGACAGATCCAGACTTCAAATTTCCACAAGTCTGGAGAACGAGTCTAGGATATGATACTAAAATTGGAGAATGGACAGGAACGGTAGACCTACTTTATACCAAAGACCTCCAAGCTCAGATGGTACAAAATCAAGGATTGAGACTACCAGGTGGAACACTATCCGGAGTAGATAATAGGCCTGTTTATAGAGCTGAAGATAGAGCTCAGGGACCTTTTGGAGGATCTACAAACGCATATGTTTTCACTAATACAACAAAAGGGTATTCCTTCAATGCATCGTTTCAAATGCAAAGATCATGGGGCAACAACTTCGCTATGATAGGCTATAATTACTTGAAAGCTGAAGAAGTAAATTCTATTGATGCAGAAATTTCATCAGATGCTTATGATCGTAATCCAGCGAATATCAGTCATACAAACCAAGCAGATTTAGCCAATTCATTGTATGGTAATCAACACAGATTAATTGGAGCTTTCTCAAAGAAATTTGAATATGGTACTAGATTAGCGACAACAGTGAGTCTATTTGCAGAATATGCAAAAGGAGGAAGGTATAGCTATGTATATGCTGGTGATATTAACAATGATGGATCAGTATTAAATGATCTTCTCTATATTCCTACTGACGGAGAAATTGATCTAATGACATTTTCTGGAGATAATTCCAGCCAAGCATCTCAAAGATCAGCTTTCAAATCATACATTGCCCAAGACAGCTATCTTTCTGAAAAAAGAGGAGAATATGCTGAGAGATATGGAGCACTATCCCCATTGTATTCTCAATGGGATTTAAGAATACTACAAGATGTGGGTATATCTGATGGAAATAAGTTTCAAATTAGTCTTGATGTACTAAATATTGGAAATTTGATAAGTAGTTCATGGGGAGTAAGACAACGAGCTACCACTACTGGATTGGCGCAACCAATTGCAGTGAATGCTTCAGGTGATTCTCCGGTATACACTTTTAATCAAGCACAAACATCTACTTTCTTTAATGATTTCGGGTTGAACAGCAGATGGCAAGCACAAATTGGCTTGAGGTATATTTTCAAATAGAAAGACTCAATAAATAAATGCCAAAAATCGTCGACATTATTAGATATGTCGGCGATTTTTTGATTTAAATTATCTTCTTAACTTAAACGCTAAATTTCGATCATGCCTGATAATAAAAATACTGCCTCTTTTATGATAAGATTCACCCAACAATTTTTTGAGGATAATACAGGTGAAGAAAATGTACAATGGAGAGGTAAAATCTCCCATATACAAGGTGGAAAAGAGAAAAACTTCTCAGAACTTGAGGACGCATTATCATTTATTCAAGAAAATCTCACTTCACTGACACTTTCATCCACTTCACATAAGACTAAAGAAGAACAAGACGGGCTCTTGAGTAAAAGTTTTGACATTTGGAAAAAAATGGCCAAAAACGCTCCAAAGATGATGATGGAGACTATCAAAGATCCACAAGCACAAGTAGCAAATATTAAGGAACAACTCACTGATGTAGGCGAAGAAATTGGACAAAAATTAGAAATTGACTCTTGGAGAACAGCTTCTAGATCAGATATTCAAAATATCTTATCAGAAATGAAATCCATTTCAGACAAGATTGTTCTTCTAGATAAAAAAATTGACAAAATAAAAAGCTAGAGAATCAAAATCATAGCATTTTACAATGTCAGAAAACTTCAATGAAATAGAGAGTCTTATTAAGGATAATCCATCTAAGGATCTAAGACTCTATACATTAGGAAGGTTTGAAGCAATAGTAGAAGGTTACAGTGTTAATAAAAAATATTGGGGTCGAGATAAAACGCTCCAACTCCTTCAATTCCTGATTAATGCACGTCACAGAGGCGGTCTTCATAAAGAACAAATTGTTAATCGACTATGGGAGGATTCAAACAAAGTATCAGGAGACAGAGATTTCAAAGTAGCCATGCATGGTATCAATAAAGCCTTCGAACCAAATCGACCAAACAGAACTGACCCCAAATATGTTTTAAGACAGGGACTCACTTATCAGCTTAACATGGAATATATCTGGCTTGATCTAGACATCATGGAAAAGCTTATTGAAATGGGAAACAACTTTATTAACAATCAAAAAGATAAGGCCATTCAAGCTTACACTGCAGCAATAAAGCTATATGAAGGCCCCTTCTTACCAGAAAGAATGTATGAAGATTGGTGCAGTGAAGAAAGAGAAAGAATCCAAGTAATAACATTAAGTGGAATTATCAATCTGGCTGAATTATTGATTCCGTCCAACCCTATGGAAAGCATCCGATTGTCAAAGAGTGCCTTACTTATAGACAAAACTTGGGAAGATGCATACCGTATTCAAATGGAAGCCTATCTCGTGAATGGTAACAGACCTCAAGCTTTAAGAACATATGCTGAATGTGAAAAGGTTTTGGATGAAGAATTCGGAATATCTCCTTTACCAAGAACAAAAGCTCTCCTTAAAAGTATTGAACAAATAAGTTAATCCTTCTTTTATCTTACTACCATTCAACACCTGTAACTCAGCTGTAACTATCGACTTTCATCTTTATTATAAAATTATTACAAACAGAAAGTATTTAGCATGTCAACAGCATCAAAGATCAAGAAGAATATTACTAGAAAGAACCTGAAAAAGGAGTACGGTAAAATTCATGATAGAGTTATCAATGTATCAGAAGAAACTGTAGAAGTTACTGTGGATAACCTAGAAAAATGGCAGAATATGTTTTCTAAAGGATTTACTGCTAGTACTCCTTTAGTAGAAAAGGGGATTGATTTAACTTTTACAGTAGCAGAAACGCTATGGGATCAATACAGATCAAGTGGACAAAGAGTAAAATCACTTTTAGGTCTAGGAAAGAATGACAACATTACTAATAAAGTTATTACCGCTGCACCTAAAGCAAACACATCAACATCAAAGACAAAAAAAGTTACTGGAGCTCCTAAAACTAAGACTATTAAAATTCCATCAAAACTTACTGACATTACTGGAATAGGACCAAAAATAGCAGGATTGCTAAATGAAGTTGGCATTAAAAGTATTGCTGATTTAGCTATAGCAAAAATGGAAACTTTAGAAAAAGTACTTAAAACAGCAGGGCCAAGATTTCAAATGCACGATCCGAGTACATGGGTGAATCAGGCTAAGGCAATTACAAAGTAGATCTGAGATAATGTAACTCAGCTGTAACTGGCTGAATATATATTTGAACAATAATTAAAAAACAATTAATAAAAAAAATATCATGGCAAACACGACAGCAAAGAAAACAGCTAAGACAGCAACAAAAGCAGCTCAAAACTTCAATATTACTAATGTTGTAGATAGAGTTATCGAAGGAGCAAAAGACGTTAATGACTTTATGCTTGACAATTCTGATGACCTAATCAAAGAAGCAGTGGTAAGAGGAGAACAATGGCAAGATGTAGCGTCTAAAGCTGTAAAAGGTGGCTTGAAATTAACAGCAAATACACAAGATATTGTATTCGACACATTAGACTCATTAAAAGGACAAATGTTAGACAGCAGATCTAGAATTAAAGGTTTGTTCAGTAAGAACTAATTATAATCCCAGCAAGATTATCAAGGGCTGAATTATCAAATAGGTAATTTGGCCCTTGGTGTTTTACGCCCTTAAGTAATTGATTTACAATATTTTATCATATTTTAAACACTAGTAATTTACGTTCCACTTTGCATTAATTATAAGACAATATTGCTGAAACATTCAACATTGTTGTAATATGCAGTTTTTCTAGAATTTTGAATTAGAAGAGTAATCTGATCACATTTTGAGAATCAATTATTCCAACTTAAACTATCACCATGACTGAAGAACAGAACCCAATCAAAAAGCCATCTTTATTTTGGTTAATGACCGAAGCAAGTAGAGCTGTATTTGAATATGGGACTTTTTTTCCTTATAACTTCTTAAAGAAACAGGAAGAAACAGGAGATGGTCATGCTATACTTGTATTACCAGGTTTTATGGCTACAGATGTTTCTACTCAACCCCTTCGAAGGTTTCTAAAAAAGATAGGTTATCAATCTTACGGATGGGATATTGGTAGGAACTATGCAAATGAAGATTATGTGGACCTCCTCCTTGAAAAAGTCGAAGATATATATAAAGTAAGTGGAGAGCCAATTAGTATAATTGGCTGGAGCCTAGGTGGAGTATTTGCCCGACAAATAGCAAAGAAAAGACCTCACTTAATTAGACAGATTATCACATTAGGCTCGCCTTTCAGAGGGATAAGCCTTCCAAATAATGCAGCATGGATTTATAAATTTATTACAAATGGAAAGTCAGCACGAGATATAGATCCATTACTTTTAAATGATATTCCAAACCCTGCACCAGTTCCGACTACTGCTATATACTCCAAAGAAGATGGTGTGGTACCATGGCAAACATGTATGGAACAACAAGAAAGCAATATTCACCAAAATGTTCAGGTCAGAGGAAGTCATTTTGGGCTCGGAGTGAACCCTTCTGTTCTTGAAATAATAGCAGATAGGTTGCAGTATAGTGAAGCAAATTGGGCTCCATTTTCTCCAGAGACCAGAATTCAAGAGATGATGTTTTACCCATCTATGTGATGTTTTGAGTTTTAAATTTTTTACAATTAACACGTTATTAGTAATGGCTCAAAAAGACTATTAAACTCGCCTAAGATGAAACTATCTTTATCTATGAGGTGGATAACTTTAATTTGTTATATTTTGGATCAGATTATTTTAAAAGGACATGGTAGATAAACTTCTTGAAGGCTTAAATCTTTCTAACATCAAACCCATTACTGGACTTGATGCAACTTTTTTGTATGGAGAGTCATCCACAAGTCCTATGCATGTAGGAAGTGTATGTATTATAGAAGGATCACTTAAATATGACACATTTAAAAGTACGATTGCCGCTAGAATTCATCAGTTTCCATTATTAAGAAAAAGGTTAATGTCAGTTCCCCTGGGCGTGGATTACCCCTATTGGGTGGATGATCCAAATTTTAATCTTGATTTACATGTGAATCATATTGCTCTTCCAAGGCCTGGAGATTGGGACAGTCTGAGAGACATCGCCTCTGATATATTTAGTGAACCATTAGATCGATCTAGAGCCCTATGGCATTATACTTTTGTGGAAGGTCTCGATGCCATAAATCAAGTACCCAAGGGATCCGTCGCAATAATTGGCAAAATTCATCATGTGGCTGTCGATGGAGTTGCAGGAGCTGGAATGTTAAGTCTTATTTTTGACGGAACGGACATGTCAGGAGAAATAAAAGAACCAAGGCCATTCAAACCTGAACCACTTCCAAATGAACTTTCCTTAGCAGCGAGAAGTGCAATAAGTTTTGCTCGAAATCCTCTTAAATTTCCAAAGATCATAGCTAATACAGTATCCGCCACTGCGAAAGCAGGAATGCTTACGAGAGTTCAACATATAGATTTACCTACTGCTCCATTTACTGCTCCTAAAACTCCAATAAATGGCATTATTTCAGCACAGAGAAAATGGAGTGGCATAATGCTTTCTTTAGAGAGGATGAAAGCATTGAAAAAAATTATGGGCACTACACTGAATGATGTAATTCTTGGGATATGTGCTGGAGCATTAAGAAGATACTTGCTTGAAAAAGACAAGCTGCCTTCAAAACCACTTGTAGCCATGGTACCTATCTCAGTCCGTCAAAAATCTGAAGAAAATGAAGGAGGGAATAAAGTATCCAATATGTTGGTACAACTAGGTACTCATATAGAAGACCCTATAGAAAGGCTAGAGAATATTTATGAGAACACGATAAAAGGGAAAACTTACCAAGGAGCAATGGGGGCTAAATCATTGGCAAATATGGCTGAAGTAGTACCTTATGGAATAGCTAATCAAGCAGCTAAGATCTATTCCAGATACAATATGGCAAAAATGCATAATCCCGTATTTAATTGCGTAATTACCAATGTTCCTGGCCCTCAAATTCCACTATACATGCAAGGTCATAAGCTCTATGCGGTAATGGGTATGGCACCAATTATGGATGGTATGGGACTAATTATAACCATCTTTAGTTATAACGGAGAAGTGAATATAAGTGCTACATCAGATAGCAATTCCATGCCGGATGTAAAGGTTTTCACAAAGTATCTAAGAGAATCTGCCAATGAATTAGAAAAAATAATCTTAGAAAAACAAGATGAAATAGAGGCAAAAAAATCTAAAAAAGAACAAACTCCAGAATCCGACAAGTTCTTTGACCACCTCAATAAATACTTAAAGAAAAATGCGAAGACAATTGAAAAAGGAGGTCTTTTTCAATTTAATATTGCTGGCCCCAAATCTTCAGAATGGGTATTAGACCTAACTGGGGCGAAACCATCTTTGAATAGAGGAAAAACAAAAAGTCCTGATGTCACCTTTACTGTTCAAGATAAGAACTTCTTAAAAATTGTAAAAGGTGACCTTAAAATTCAAACTGCAGTAATTCAAGGAAGGTTAGCAGTAGGTGGTGATTCTGCAATGGCGATGAATTTGGGTAAAATTTTGAGTAAGGTTCCACCAATGAAATAGTAGATAAGTTTTAATTGTCTTAGCTACTTATTGGCCCCAAGGTATCTTGTTGTAATTCTCTTAGATAAAGAGATCTTACATCTGCAATCCTTTCATTCATATTTTCTTTCGTCCAGTCAGCCACAGACACTGGTTTCAAAATCACCACTTCTACAACAGACGGTCTTACAAGGCTTCTACCTCTTGGCATTACATCATGAGCGTTCTTGATTACAATCGGAACGACAGGAACCCCTGCCGCCATGGCAAGATGAAAAGCTCCCTTCTTGAAAGGACCCAACTTATAATCATAACTCCTAGTTCCCTCAGGAGCAATAGCTACAGATGTTCCGGTTTTTAAAGCTTCTATAGCTGGTTTCATGGCCTCTATAGCCTTATCCTTATTCGCCCTATCGATAAAAATGACTCCAGCAGCTGTCATCAAAGGTCCAATAGGAGACGATTTTAGTTCTTTTTTTGCAATAGCAACTGCATCTTTTTTAAGTAATTTACTCACGATGAAAAGGTCTGCACTACTCTGATGATTAAAAAGGAAAACTGCTGGACGATGAGACCAAAGATTGTCTTTTCCTTTAACAGACATTTTTATTCCTGCCACCTTTGTTCCGAGTTCTCCTAATGTGGCCATCATGGAATTCACTCCATCCCTTTTAGAACCTGTGAGCATCGTAGACGCCATGCCTGTCAATGCTGCAGGGATTATACTACCCATTGTAAGGGCCGTTCTTACAATATTTGAAACTCCTGGTTGGATTTCGTCATTAAATCTTAAAACGGGCCAATCATTTTGAAAAGCTAAACTCTGTAACTCATTATCAGGGTTTATAGGTCTTGGATTTCCTACCATTTCTAGAAGAGGAAGATCTTCATGACTGTCAGTGTAGAAATATGACTTACTTAGATCTAGGTCGAATTTATCTGCTAATTCCTTCGCGGCGATATATTTTCCTTCTCCCCAGCATGCCGGCTCTACAATCTCTCCTGTAAACTTTCCATTCTTTACTTCCATACGAGTACACATCACATGATCTATACCTAAATCTCTCGCTACAGGATTCACCTGATAAGGTGTTGCTGCCGATATAATTGCCACCGTGTGCCCTTTAGCCATATGTGATTTTACTAGGGCTCTAGACTCTGGATAAATCGCATCTGCAAGATGTTTTAAATAGACCTCCTCTCCTAGATCAATAAATATCTTTTCATTAACACCTTTTACACCTTGAGCACTTGTGGCTGCAAGGCCTGCAAAATTTTTATTCCCTATGGCATATACCAATACACCAGAAAATTGAGCAGCAACCTCCCGACCAGACATTTTACCACTTAAGAGCCTTTCTTGGAAAAATTCTTTGGCAGAAAATCCTTTTATTAACGTACGGTCCAGATCAAAGAAAGCACCGATGTTTGCTCCTCCTTCAGCATCCATAACATCTGTAGAAACTGAAGCACTTTGAGTTCCAGGTACTACATATTTATCAATATGAATGGTCCTTGTTTTTCTTTTTGAATTGACTTTTAGCGATATGGATTGTAGATCCTTTAGTCTTGAAGAATAGGAATCTAATTCTTTAGCAAAAGATGAAAGGCCTCTTTTATTTGGTTTTGAAGGACTAGGAATCAATCCACGATTTTTGGCCAATCTAATTCCATTTTGCAGGAAAGGTTTAGATACAGATTCTACACGATGTATTTGTCCCATCCAATGCATCTCCTCCCCTACGAAGATACAGGCTTCAAGTAAAGATTTCTCATCTTCATATGCATCGTGCTCTAATGTACGAAGGGCATGAATGACAACTTTATAGGCTTCTATATATGGATTAAGTATTACAAGTGAAACTAAGGTAGCTTGGCTAGATATTTTGCTTTTGATGTCATAAGAAGAATCACTTAATTGACTTTCCCAATCTGGGGAAAGAAGAGTAAGATTTTGTTCTATTTCGTCCGTAAATTCGGATTTTCTGGAATAGAAAAATTCAAATTTGAAGAGGTCTCTCAAGTTCATGATCTCTTCCCAAAAAGTATTTAGTCTATTATTTTTTGTATTAGACACCTTGAATAGTGCCATCTCTATAAATGCCCTATGATAGAGATGATGCACAGCCATATTCGAATAATAAATAGCTGATAAATAATTTCTTGTTACAATAGAATATTTAGCCTTTACTCCTTGGCCCAATTGCTGGATTATTCCACCTTGTATCATAAGGTTGAGAGCAGACTGAACACTTTCATTAATCGATTTACCTCTATCTACTAAAGCATCTGGTCTGATGTGTTCCACAATAGACATCAATTCATGGACGTCCGATTCTATATCATTTTTACGTGCCGCAAATTTGCTCAACAGAGTCGTACAAACTAATGATGAAGTAGTGACAGGAGTAATTTGATTAATTCCATGTACCAATTCAAAGGCGAATCGAGGTAGCGAATATTTTTTACTGTAAAGTGAATCTTCTTCAAGTGGAATAGAAGCCATTTGGTCTGCAGAACGCTCTATTGGTTCTCCTATCCTGAGCGAAATTCTTCCAAAATCACCGCTCATGTTTTTGATATAGTTTAAAAACCACATCAAGCTTTCTGATTTCTTATCCTTGCCTCTACCCTCTTCTGTCATGTCTTGGACATCAGGTATCAGATCATACACTACGGATATAGGCACATATTTTACTTCTTTATCTGATTGTTCATCTCCTTCAGCTATATACTTAAGTATGCCCATTTGTGGCCAGACTAGCTTTCCTGTTCTCGACCTGGTACCTTCTATAGCCCACATGAAATGACTCTTATTTCCAACTAAATGACTTATAAAGTGTCGAAGTGTAGCTTTATATACAAGATTATCTTTAAAGGATCTTCTGATAAAAATTACCCCAGATTTTCTGCCTAACTCACCAAGTCCAAGGAAGCTCATATTAATACCAGCAAAAGTATAAGGTAGCTCCAGCCCATAACGAATCAGAACAGCTCCGAGGACCATCATATCAATATAGGTTTTGTGGGTCATTACAAAAGCAACAGGGTGTCGCCTCATAAGCTTGCTTAAGTTCTTAATCTCTGATGCTTTTACATCAATCGATTTGTCATAAGCCCTTTCAAGAATAAATTGTGATATCTGTAATGTGATTGCATTAACAAGAGGTTTTTGTTCACAATACAGCTCTTTCAGGTATTCAGAAGCCTCTCTATTTATTTGTTCTATCGATTGATCACTAGACTCAGATATAGCTTCTAATGTCTTTTGAAATTTACTGTCTTCAAGAATTTGATCCATGTGCACTCTATATAAGCCTAACTTAATTCAAATTAGTCGGATAAAATAGAGAGGTTTCATTTTTATTCTATTCTCGAGACAATTCAAATTATAAGTTCTCATAAAACTATGCTCAATTCAAAGCCGAAATCATTATTTTTCTAAAATGAAAAATAGACTCCTACTCATTGTTATTGCCATTTCAATATTGTCATGTGGAAAAAAATATGACCTGGTCATTATTAATGGCCAAGTACATAGTGGCAATGGAGATCCGTCAGAATTTACTGACATAGGGATCATAGATGATAGAATTGTGCATATTGGAAAAATATCTCCCAATTCCGATACAGAAATAATCGACGCCACTGGACTAGTAGTTTCCCCTGGGTTTGTGGATATCCATGCTCATCTTGATCCCATTCTAGAATTGTCAAATTGCGAAAGTCATATCAGACAGGGAGTTACCACTGCGATAGGTGGACCTGATGGCGGTGGACCATGGCCATTCAAAAATTATTTGGACACCCTAAAATCTATTGGTGTCGGAATGAATGTTGGATTCTTAATGGGGCATAATAAGATAAGAACAAATGTGATGGGGCTTGAAAACCGAGCTCCGACCTCAGTTGAATTAGACAGTATGAAATCTCAGATGCAAATAGCTATGAATGAAGGGGCATTTGGGATATCTACAGGTTTGAAATATTTACCAGGCACTTTTGCCAAAATCGATGAGGTAATCGAAATTTCTAAAGTAGCTGCTGAAAATGGAGGTATATATACAAGTCATCTACGAGACGAAGGAGAAGGGCTGTTAAATGGCGTCGGTGAAGCAATTGAAATTTGTGAAAAAGCTAATATCCCTGTAGTCCTCACTCACCACAAAGCCATTGGAAAGCCAATGTGGGGAAGAAGTAGTGAGTCCTTAGCACTCATAGATGAAGCTAGAGCCAATGGATTAGATGTAATGGCCGATCAATATCCATATGCAGCTAGTCATACAGGTATAGGAATCCTGATTCCGTCATGGGCTAGAGCTGGAGGTAATGGAAAATATAGACAGCGCATAGCAAATCCTGTTTTAAAAGATAGCATTAAAAAACAAATCATATACAATATCCTAAATGATAGAGGTGGATCAGATTTGAGAAGAATCCAATTTTCCAAAGTTGCATGGAACAAAGATTTAGAAGCAAAAACGCTACACGACTGGTGCATAATGGAAGGAATGGAACCATCATTAGAAAATGGAGCAGAATTAGTAATCAGAGCTCAGTTTAGTGGCGGTGCAAGTTGTATTTATCATGCTATGTCTGAAGATGATGTCCGCAACATTATGAAATATCCTCACACTGCTATCGCATCTGATGGAAGGTTATCTCAAAAAGGAGATGGGTCTCCTCATCCAAGATCTTATGGCACATTTGTAAGAGTATTAGGTAAATATGTGAGAGAAGAAAAAGTCCTTACTCTAGAAGATGCTATACGCAAGATGACAAGCCTACCTGCTAACAGAATGGGATTTAGAGATAAAGGATTGATTAGAGCAGGTTACAAAGCTGACATCACAATTTTCGATCCTAATACGGTTGCTGAAATGGGCACATTTACTGACCCACATCACTTTCCGGTAGGAATCATTCATGTCATAATTAATGGTAAATTCTCAGTAAAAGATGAACAATTCTTGGACAAAAAAAATGGAGCCGTTTTATACGGCCCCAAAATATTGTAATTGATATTTCAGATATACGACACTCGTATCCTGAGGAGAATTATCAGTTCATTACATTTTTTTCCACATATCGCTATCAAGGATACTAACTTTGCAATTGTGAATTCCCTTCTTTTCCAACTTAGAATCAATAACGATTCCCACGACTTCATTATATGCATTTAGAAGTGGCATACCTGCTCTCTGAGGTGCATTATTGACCACAATGTCAATTGACTTAAACTCCTTTTTCTTCTCTATTTTACTAGATTTTCCCTTGAGTTCTACTCCCTGTTTCACCTGAGAATTAGATGAATTATCCATACCAAATCCAAATAAACTTGTCTCCTGACCAATGGTATAGTTCAGGTTCAAGGCGAAAGGATCCTCATGAATATCATTATTGGTCATCAAGACTCCAATATCACCGATATTATCTGTGGCAACTACTCTCATTGTATGCTGGTTACCCTTTGAGTCTTCAAAAATCATATTCTGCTCAAATGTGATATTGTGAGCAGCCGTGAAGACGACATTCTTATTCATAGCTACAAAACCATAGCCTAAAATTTCATTGGTTTCTGTTTTCAATATTCCAATTCTCGAATCTGAAATTGTGCTTTTAGATTGGGAATTTGCAACTAAAAAAGTAAATATTATTAAAATACTTAAAGCGTATCTCATGCTGTTTCAACATTTTGTTCAAAATACAAATGTACATATTCAATTATTATTAATATGTTTTTTCTTAATGTATTATTAAGCTCTTTTTTTTTATGGTTTATCTGAATATTTTGAGCGTACTTGTTGAATAAAGTTTCACGCCATGAACAACATCCATGTTTATATATTCATTTTGCTTTCATCCGTTTTCATTTCAAATACCGCACTATGTCAACCAAATACAAGAACAAATGAGATTTCAACTACCCAAAATGAGTTAGTTGGTCCTGCAGTGGCCTCAATAGAAGATGTCTCCTGGATTGAAGGTCAATGGAAGGGAAAAGCATTCGGTGGCGAAGTTGAAGAAATATGGTCAGCACCTGACGGAGGAGCGATGATGGGAATGTTCAGGCTAATCACTGATGATCAACCTACTTTTTACGAACTTATGGTTATCAGAGAAATTAATAACTCTCTCATTTTACAATTGAAACACTTTCATAAAGACATGAAAGGATGGGAAGAAAAAGACAAGACTATAGATTTTCCATTAATCAAAATGGAGAAAGACAAAATATGGTTTGACGGTCTGACTTTTGAGCGTATCAGTGATAAGAAAATGATTGTGAACGTGATCATTGGCGAAAAAGAGCCAGAAGGAGTCGATTTCGTCTACTATCGTCAGTAAGAAGACACAACAAATCCTTTGATTAATCATTTAGTAATAGAAACACAATTAAATGAAAATATTACCCTTTCTTTTTCTATTATTCTCACTTGCAAATTGTAATTCTCAAAGTGGGAAGCAGCTTCAAGAAGCACCAGCTAAAGTATTATCGGATGATCTTAGTAAGGCTTATTTTGCCAGTGGATGCTTTTGGTGTGTCGAGATCGTTTTCGAAAGTGTCAAAGGAGTAGAGGAAGTGATATCAGGATATTCTGGGGGTCAGACTAAAAACCCAACTTATAGAGAAGTGGGATCGGGTACTACAGGTCATGCTGAAGCAGTAGAAATATATTATGATGACCAAATTGTGAGTTTTGAGACTTTAGTAGAAGTGTATTATGGCTCACAAGACCCAACTACATTTGGACAAAAGCCTGATTTTGGGAGTGCTTATAGATCTATGATCTATTTTCAAAATGAAGAAGAAAAAGCTATTTCTGAAAAATGGAAAGCTAAAATCGCTCCTGAATATGATAAGCCAATTGTCACCGAGATTGTTCCCTTTGAAGCATTTTGGGATGCTGAAGATTATCATCAAGATTACGAAAGAAAAAATCCAAATCAGCCTTATGTGAGAGGTGTATCTATTCCGAGATTAAAAAAATTTCAAGCCAAGTTTCCACAGCTTTTGAAATAGAAAATTGATTCTTATGTCAATTATGTTTCCAAGTCTTAGACTGTTAATGTCATGACTTGACATATTTATTACTCTTACTTCACAGCAATGAAGCCTTTTTGATACAGAACTAGAATAGATCTGATTAAAATAGAGTGCTCATTATTTTTTAATCAAAAACATATCTCCCTGTATCGGTATATGATATCTTTCTTTCAGTGAATTAGATAACCTGAGCTTTACCTCATCTTGATAGGCCTTTGCCCAAAATCTAGTAGATTCTGTTATTTCAGCAGTGCTGTGATGTTGTGGAAAAATATAATCAGGATCTAATGTATTGATCAATATTATTGATCTGTCTATGTACATATTGTGTTCTGTAGGTGAAAAAAACAGGACATCTATATCTTTCAGAAAAAGATGATCTTCGAGCAGATAAGAATCTCCTGGCTGTAAAAACCGTATTCCATCTAAATTGATGACATAACCACAATCTTTAAGGTTGGCTTCATAGTAAATCGCAAAATTAGCATTTCCATGAATGGCCCTCAAAGGTTCTACTTGAACTCCCATAATCTGAAATGGCTCCCTTGGGGACGCTACTTTTATTCTTTCCTTTGGCAATTTCAATTCCTCAGCAATAGTTACACAACTCTCTGGAATCACAAACATACAATCAGAATGTTCTGCGAGATATGCTGAAGTTGACCTACTGAAATGATCACGGTGACCATGAGTGATAAAAGAAATATCTATCAGCTCAGAGAACTCTTTATTGGTAATCGAAGATGGCTTAGTTCGCAGTCTATAATCTAAAAGTATATCCGTGGAGATTACTAGCCCATCAGACTTTATTATCCATCCATTATGACCTGCCCACCACAGACCTATCCCTTCATTATGATCTCTAATTTGTTCAAATAGACTTTTGGATTGAGCTTCCAAAAGTGCTATTTGGCATAAAACAAAGAATATGACTAAATATTTTCTCATTGGTTAGTCTTGAAGTATAAATAGATAAAAATTACATTAAAGCTATAAACATCCGTATTACTCCAGCATGAATCCTTTATTAGGGAATCGCAGATTGAAAATATATGCACAAAAACAGCACTTCATTTAACTAATGGAGAATGTTTAAAAACCCAGTACTCCTGAGAAGAAGGTAAGTCAGATCGCGATATTTCTTTTTTGTTTCCTTCCAGGTTAATTACATTTTGACGAACACCTATATATTCGTCTATTGTCTCGAGGTTTTTAGGTTTATCAGGAGTAGGTTCTAAATCTGAAATTTTATAATGCATCGGTATTATAACTTTAGGATTGATACGATTAATAACTTCGGCTGTTTCGTCTGCTTTTAGAATGTGATAGGAATCATCAATAGGCAACATTAAAACATCTATATCGGTAAGCTGCTCAGCTAAAGCATCATTAATTGGTTCATTATCACCCCAATGAGCAATTCTTAAATCAGCAACTTCAAAAATAAAAATGGTGTTCTTTTGATCAAATTCGTAACCATATGGTTCACAATGCTTTCCTTTTATCCCTTGAATTCTAAAGTTGCCAATTTCGTAGTTTCCAGGGTCTTGATAAAATGCAATTTCACTTTCCCAGTAAGGCTTCAAGTCTCTGAATAACCCTCCATCATGATCGTAGTGTGCATGTGTACTAAAAATTGCATCTGCCTTTATGTTTCTCGGAAAGGTGTAACTGATCCATACAGAATCTGCAAAAGGATCCAGAAGCAAAGTGTGATCTCTATAAGTCAATAAAAAGCTAGCATGAGCAATATATTCGATTTTGAGCTGCTCTTTTGAATTTGCCATTTTTTTTACATCAGAAACAGAAGAAGAATTAGACGAGTGACAAGAAAATAGCAATATGCAAAAGCAACTTGATAAAAAGAGCCAAAAAATAGGAGTCTTTGCTTTATCTAAACTCATAATGTGTTTATTGGGAATTTTAATTAGAATTGTTGAATCTATCATTTTCCATTGATTTATGAATTCATAATTCAAAGATTTAAAGCAAACAGAATCAAACTAAGGATAAATAAGATTAGAATCTCTATTCTTTAACTTTCATGTTCTCTTCCCTTAACCAATACAATAGCCATGGTATATTATAAATATGCGTCCATCCAAAGACTCTTAAACCTTCGGTCACACTCCAATTCACACCAAATCTAGAAGGCTTAGAAAAGTCTCCTTTATTTGGCAAATGACTTACTGAATGCAAAGCTTCTGCGATCATGCCTTGACTTCCAAGTTCAGCAAAGCTTTTGTTCAATTTATCAGTTTTCATTTGCTCAGACCGGATTCTTGCTTCATTCAAAAAACTAGGCTCCCTAGTAAATTCGTATCCTATTAAAAGGCTATGAATGGATGAAAAAAATGACTCATAGTCGTGATTATAAGGTGGGATATCTCTGATAGCTCTTGCATGTCTTATCAATGATTGACGCACTCTTTCTTCTCCTGTAAGCTGATAATACTTGTATAATCCATGAGAAGCATATATTTGACTGTATCCATATCTATCTATTACTAAGGCATCGTACTGATCTGGTCCATTCTGCAATGCTATGATCCTGTCTACTCGTTCTCTTAGATCTTCTAGATATCTTTGATCTTTTGTCGCATCCCAAGCTTCGACTAGATTCCATATAGCTAAATACAACCGCCTTCCTGTGAGGTCATGATCTCCCCAAATTCGTCTTGTGTATGAGTCCGCGGTAAGTCGGGCAATATCGAGCCCTCTATGATATCCTGTGAGGTAGTAAGAAGCAACCCACCCTTCAAGCCATACATGAGCACTAAGGATCGCCGACCAATGCTGATTAGCATGTCTTCTTCCTACTCCTAAATACGGTGTTGCTTGATCCTGGTCACTTTGATTTTGCCACCAATCCAAAGATGGATTTGTATCACCATAGTATTTTGGGTTTGTAGGCCAATGTATATTATCGACATCCATCGTATGTCTGCTCATTGCCTCTCCTGCTTTATAATATTTCGGATCTCCAGTACGCATAAACTGAATCCAATATTGGAAATCTACTGCGGGCTCATTATTCACCCATCGAAACCAATCTCCGCGACCATATCTATTTTTCTGATCACCATAGTCAAACATGCCGTACCATGGTTCCCAATGCTGATTGTAAATGTTCCAATCAAATTTGTACTCTAATGACCTCTCTAATTCAGAATAACTGTTTGACTCAGGTGAGAATCTACCATACACCATACTATTGCTATATGTCTCCGGTGAAGCGTGAGGTACGGGAGGATTAATGACATAATCTAATGTTCTTTTTAATCCGTCATTATTCTCATTGGCATCATGAAAGTATACCACCATTTCACTCGTTTTAGTCACTCCTTGTGCCATATTAGCTACCATCTGTTGATCTCTTCTACCACTGCTGCGTGCAAAGCTCATTGGATCAGCTTTTGGTGACCACGTAAAGGCAGTACAACTACTATTTTCAATATCAACATTTATCTCTTTAGGATATTCCTCGATGAAATTTTTAATGCCTATGCCTATACCCCACTTCCCGTCAGATATGTCAGACCAGCCTTGGACTTTGTCGACACTTTTATGTTCTTTTAGATTATCTGAAATGACACCATTAAAACCGTCGATCCTTGAATCTTCTGTAGAGTTGGGTACGGGTGGTATACGATCAGGTTTTGGGCCATTTTGAAATACATAAATATTTTTTTGATCAATGATCTCTGTGTTAAAAAGTTGAGGATCCTTAGCATTATACCATTCACCCTGCAAATATCCAGATTTAAAAATTTTCTGTCCAGAGAGATTATAATCTAGAGTTATTCCTGTTGCCTTTATTCGGTCGTCTGGCTCTAACCATCCCTTATCATCACTTTCGTTATCAGGTTTCATAAGACCGTCTGAAAGCGCTACCATCATATGTTCACCTTCTACTGCAGTATGTTTATCAGGATTGCCTGTATAGGTTATGGTATGATAAACTTTAATGTAGGATTTACCCGCATATACATGTATTCTGATTGTAAAAGGAGAAGCATTGTTATTTTCATCATTATATTCATACTCGCCTTCGATACGAAGAATACTATGCAGTGGGCCCGAACCTTTTTCTTTCACCGTTCGAAGTATATGCGCAGTTGAGAGATCTATTCCCGTATCATCTAGAATATCAAGAAAAGACCCCCTATTGTTTTTACTAGTTGCAATAGTATCATTGGCATCATATCCATTTCCTTCTAAATCCAACATGACATCATCAATAAATCCACCAGTACGTTTATTGACTGTAAATCTGAGCAAACCTGTTTCCACTATTGCCGATTGACCTCGTCTTTGTCCATTTTTAATTTTTACGCGATGACCTTGTATCGGTGCCCTCTGTATCTCAGGACCATATTCTAAAGTATAATTATCTCCTTCTTCTGCAAAGAAGAAAACCCAAATCCATTTAGTACTGTAATCTACTGGCTCCCATGTTGTTACCTGTGTGATCTGAGAAGGTATTTCATTTCCTTCACTATTCAGAACTCGTGCATGATCTGGAGACAGAAGTTCTCCTTTTTTAAAAGGTATACCAAGAGTAATAGGAGCACCATCTAGGTGCTGTTCTATCTTTATAGGTATTTTGGTAGAAGCGGCTAGGACAAATGGAACAATTATTAATACTATGGTGATGCAAATACTTTTACCCATTCCCGTCATTTTTGTTATTTCCCAAATTATCAAGAAACAATGCTGCTGCTCCCAATACGGGTATGTCCAAGTTTTCAGAAACCTCAATTTTGAAATTCTCACGAATTGGAGTGTAGGCAAAATCTGCTAAGACATTTGCCACTTCATCTTTAAAATAGGTATATGATTTACTTACTGAGCCTCCCAGAATTATACCTTCTGGATCGTAAGCATACATTATCGCCGATATAGCATTTCCAACATGCTTGCCAAATTTCTTAAATGCCTTTATGGCTTTTTGATGTCCTGACGCTGCCATTGCTGCCATTTCCTCACCTTTCAAATTATAGTTTCTTGTGAAATACCTTCCGGTACAATAATACTCGTAAAAGTGTTTTTTGTAAGGCATCATCCCAAATTCTCCACTTCCACAATTAATACCATTATAGAGCTTATGATTAATTATGATTCCTCCTGCCATACCTGTCCCCATTATCAA